>QWCT01000354.1_pt1 | contig 56869 bp, 41 predicted proteins | sample 1972681 | NCBI WGS metagenome assembly QWCT01 (sample SAMN09866701, study PRJNA288562) | Human oral metagenome isolate pre3_saliva, whole genome shotgun sequencing... | isolation source: mouth | host: Homo sapiens | place: USA: California
AAGCAAACGATCGTGTCTCATTCCCAGATTTATAGACATGAAAAGCCTCCTGTTTCTTGGACTTTATTTTCGTTGTCCAAGAAACGGGAGGCAGTTCAGTGAGAACCTTGCGGAGAAAAACGTTATGTTAGGAACCGCAGCGGGGCAGGGAATCATCCGGGGTGCCAGACTTAATTGCCTCGACCGTCTTCACCGCCTCATCCAGGGTCGACACCGGCACAACCACCATCGTGCCGCGCACCTGACCGGCGTGATAGTAGTTGAACAGGTCGGGATCCTGCGCCTGCATCTTCACAATCGAATCGCAGTTCTCCCTCGGCGCCAAGAAATAACGCGCACCGTAACGGCCCGTCGCAAGAATCTTGTACTTGATACCGCCAATTGCGCCGACCTTACCGTTCGCATCAATCGTGCCGGTACCCGAAATGTAGCTGCGGTACGGGTCGCCTCCGGCGTCCTCATCAGCGAGCAGAGTACCCTCGCTCAGCTTATCGACCGTGCCCAGAGCCAGCATCAGACCCGCGCTGGGACCGCCCACGCCATCCAGGTTGTACTGCACGTGCGCCGGCAGGTCATAGCTCTGCTTCAGGCCAGCACCCAGAATCCAGCGGCTATCGTCGCTCGAACGGACCGGGGTCAGCTTAAACGTCTGCTGCTTGCCGTCACGTTCCACAGTCACGTCAATCGGCGAACCGTTCGACGCGTTCACCGCCTTCGGAACATCGGTGAGGGTCTCAATCTGCTTCTCCCCCACCTTCACGATGCGGTCGTCACCCTTCAGCACGCTCGCCGCGGGGGAACCCTCCACCGTGGTCAGCACCTGAACCTTCTCAGTCACGGGCATCTTCAGCTGACGCATCGCCGCGACCTTCGCCTGAGTCTGCGAATCAGCCATCTGCGCGCCGGTCGCAGCCGTCGCCTGCTCGTGGCTCACATGCGGGTACAGGGCGTCGGTCGGCACCACGAGGCTGCGGTTACCGTCAAACGCCAACCAGCCGTAGAACGCCTCCGCACCCGACAGCTCAGTGTATGGGCCACCCGAAACCGACACCGTGGTCATGTTCATCTTGCCGAACGTCTTATAGCTCGGCGCGCCAGAAACCTCAATGACGTCCTTCTCCTGGTACGTTCCGAGCACATCAAAGAGCGGGCCGGGGCCCTCCTTCACATAGGAACTGGGCAGAACAAAAGCACCAGCCAGCAGGGCGCACGTCGCCACAGCGCTCACCGAACGCAAGTTCACGCGGCGCGGCGCAAAACGCGAACGGCGCTTAGCCGCCTTCTCATTACTCTTCACGCTCGCGGAGGCGGCGTTCGACTGTTGCTCAGCATCAGGGGTGGACTTAGTCATGGTTTCTACAGTACCGGATAAACCTGCTTTTCAACACGCGGGCGGGCACCGTTACCCCGCTAAAAATAGAGCCCCAGGAGGCGTTTACTCTCTTGCCCCCGCTCTTGCCCCCGCCGCGCTTTGTCAGCACCCGACGGTGACAGCGGCACGAAAAAGCTCCCAAAACCCGATCCCAAAGACAAGCTTGTGTGCCCTTAGCTGATTAAGCCGCCTCCACAGCAATGGCACGGGAAATTCTCAGCAAAAATCGGTAGGCTGGACAGCGAGCGGGCCAGCTGCGCCCACCCCCGGATTACGAAAGGCTTCACATGTCTGAGAACCCCACCGGCGGCGCCTCCAACGAGCGCGACCCCCTCGAAGAATTCATTAAGAAGATGCAGGAGCAGGGCTTCGACCCCTCCGCAGGGGCAACCGGCCAGGGCGGTAAGGGCGCCTCCTCCAACGCGCAGAACCCCTTCGGCGCGCTCTTCGGCGAAGGCGGCCAGAACCCCTTCGGCATCAGCATCGACCCCGAAGACCTGAAGAACATGGGCATGAGCTTCGACCCCGCCATGATGCAGAGCATGTTCGCGCAGGTACAGGCAATGTTCTCCGGCGCGGGTGCATCCGACAGCCCCAGCGGCGTGAACTGGGACAGCGTGAAGAACCAGACCCGCCAGATGCTCGCCGCCAAGGGTGAAGACCCCTCCGTACCCGAAAACCTCAAGCGTGCCGTAGAAGACGCGGCGAACCTCGCAGACCTCTGGCTGGATGCCGTAACCACCATTGAGCGCCACAACCACCCGGTGCAGGCATGGTCCAAGGCGGAATGGGTTGAGCATTCCTTCGACTCCTGGCGCGAAATGGTCGAGCCGGTCGCAGCCGAAGTCACCCAGTCCATGGTCATGCCCGGCGCACCCGAAGACGTGCCCGAAGAGATTTCTCAGATCCTCAACAGCGGCTTCTTGAACAACATTGGTTCCGTAATTTTTGGTGCGCAGATGGCTCAGGCGCTCGCGCAGCTCGCCGGTGAAGTGTACTCATCCACCGACGTGGGCTTCCCCCTCGCACCCGGCTCCTCCGCGCTGTTGCCCAACGGCTACCAGCAGCTCGCCGACAGTATCGAGGTTCCCCCGCAGGAGGTCCTGCTCTACCTTGCCGTGCGTGAATCCGCGCTGATCCGCCTGCACAAGGCAAACCCCTGGCTGCGCGAAGACCTGGTCCAGCTCGTGGCGCGCTACGCCCGCGGCATCCGCGTGGACATGAACCGTATGCAGGACGCCGCATCCCAGGTGGACATGAGCAACCCCGACGCCGTGCAGGAAGCATTCGAAGGCGGCATGTTCAGCCCCCAGCGCACCGAAGACCAGGAACTGGCGGTACAGCGTCTGGAGGGTCTGCTCGCCCTCATCGAAGGCTGGGTATCCGTCGTAACCGAGGACGCGACCCGCAACCTGCCCAAGGCACCGCAGCTGACCGAAATCATGGCGCGCCGCCGCATCGACGGCGGCCCCAGCGAGCAGGTCTTCGAGAACCTGGTCGGCTTGGAACTGCGCCCGCGCCTGGTGCGTGAAGCACAGCAGTTCTGGCGCTGGTACGAAAACGCCCACGGCATTGAGGCACGCGACGGCCTCTGGGACACCCCGGAGACCCTACCCACCCCCGCCGAGCTGGAAGACTTCACCGCATACGATGCGCGTATGAACGAAATCAGCCTGGACGACGTGGACTTCGACTCGGAGCTGCAGAAGCTGCTGGACGGCGGCTTCGGCGATGCGCCCGAAGAAAAGTAAAGCTGAGCGAAGTAACGCTGAGCGGCAAAAGTAAATAGCTGACACCTCGAGCGGGGGTGGCTTGTGTATTCACAAGCTACCCCCGCTCGAGTGTTTCGTTTGGTTTTTGCTTCTTTGATTTTCGGGAAGCGCTTTAGCCAGCTGGATTTTAGCCGGAGAGATTTTTAGCCGGCGCTGTTTTCGCCGTGCTCGCCCCGTTCGCCCTCAGCCCGCGAGCGCCCCAGCGCGTACCCCTCCAGGTAGGCCTGCGCCCGCAGCAGCTGCGGGTAACGCGCCTCCAGGGCACGGAACGCCGCCGAATGATTCGGCTGCTGCAGGTGGCAGAGCTCGTGGTGAATCACCGAATCCAGCACGTACTCGGGCACGCCCTGCAGCTCCGAGGAGATGCGGATCTGTGTGTTCGCGTAGGTTGCCGAGCCCCAGCGCTGACGCTGGTTGCTCACCCAGCGAATCGACAGCTTCTCGAGCCTGCCCGAGGCAACCAGCTCCGGCAGGTTCTTCTGCGCCAGGTGCAGAGCGCGGGAACGCAGGTACTCGTCCGTGACCGTCAGCTGCGTGGCACGCTCACGGCGCGCGGCACGACGCTGAATGCGCGGCAGCAGGCGGGCAATATGCTCGTCAATCTCTTCGCTCGTACTCGCGGCGGGAATGAGCAGGCGGTAGGCGGGGTTGCCGTGCTCATCCACACCGTCACGCTGCATGCTGATGGTGCGGGTGCGGCGCGCCGAGCGGACCAGCTCAATCTGCGGGCGGTCCTCGGTGGCGGGCAGAATCTCACGCTTAAAACGCTGAGCCATAATCTCCTCTTCCCTTCGACGAACGGCGAGGCTGAGCCGAACGAGGCTGAGCCGAGCGAGCCTGGCTATACGAGGAGCCGGCGCTCTCAGCCCTGCGGCGGCGCTTCGCCGGATCGATATCGTCCAGGAAACGCGAACGCTTACGCTGACCGCGACCGCCCACGGTGCGGGTCATCGTCCAGGTCAGCCACAGGTACTTGCGGGCGCGCGTAATGCCCACGTACAGCAGGCGGCGCTCCTCATCCACCTCGTCCGGGGTGGTCGCAAAAGTAATGGGCATGAGGCCCTCGTTCAGGCCGCACAGGAACACGGCGTCCCACTCCAGGCCCTTAGCCGCGTGCAGGGAGGCGAGGGTGACGCCGTTGACCTGCGGTGCGTCGTTGAATTCGCTGCGGTGGTTCAGGGTCGCCACGACCTCGTGCATGGTCAAAGGTAGCGGCTCGGGCACGCCCGGGCGCGGGTTCGCGCGGTGCTCCTGAAGCTGCTCTTGGCGGTGCTGCGCCATCATGTCCACCATGTGCACCAGGGCGGCGAGAGACTCCCACTTCTGGCGGGTGGCGCCTCCCGAAAGGGGGCCCTCCTCCTTATAGCCGAGGCCGCCGAGCACATCGCGGGTGTAGCGGGTGACGTCCTCGGTACCGTCCGTGGACTTCGCCGAACCGCGCAGGGCAAGCATCGCCTGCTTGACCTCGGGACGCTCAAAGAAACGCTCCGCGCCACGCAGCTGGTACGGAATGTGGGCGGCAGCCAGCGCAGACTCAATGGCCGCCGACTGTGCGTTCGTGCGGAACAGCACCGCAATCTCCGAAGGCGGCACGCCGTCCTTCTCAATTAGGTCGCGGATATCCTCGGCAATGCCGGCGGCCTCCTGCTCATCATCCGCGTAGCCGAACCACTCCACATCCACGCCGGGGCCGCGCTGAGACATCAGCTCCAGCGGCGGCGCCCACGAATGCGGGCTCGAATCCGGATGCGGACGGCGCGCCGCCAACAGGCGGTTCGCCAACTCCACCACCTGCGAATGGGAGCGGTAGTCGCGGGTCAGCTTCACCGTGTGCGCGCCACGGTACCGGCGCGCAAAATCCAGCAGGTAACGGCTGGTCGCGCCGGTAAAAGAGTAAATCGTCTGGGAGGCGTCGCCCACCACGCAAATATCGTCGCGGCCACCCAGCCACACATCCAGCAGACGCTGCTGTAGCGGGGACACGTCCTGGTACTCGTCCACCACAAAATGGCGGTACTGGTTGCGGACGGTCGCGGCGAGCTTCTCGTCCTCCTCCAGCATGGCGATGGTCAGCAGCAGCACGTCCTCAAAATCGATGAGGTTACGCTCATCCTTCAAATCCTCATACGCCTGGAAAATACGCTGCATATTCTGCGGGGTAACCGCCGAAGGCAGCTGCTTCTCGCTCAGACGCTGCATGATGGTATCCGGGGTGAGCAGCTGAACCTTCGCCCACTCAATCAGCGACGCCAAATCACGCAACAGGGAACGGTCCGTGCTGATGCGCAGACGGTTCGCCGCCTCCGTAATGAGCGCTGCCTTATTCTGCACGATGGACGGGAACGTACCGCCCACCACCTGCGGCCAGAAATACGCCAGCTGACGCAGCGCCGCCGAGTGGAAGGTACGCGCCTGCACGCCGTGCGCACCCAGCTGGTGCAGGCGGGTACGCATCTCCTCCGCCGCGCGCAGGGTGAAGGTCAGGGCGAGTACGCGCGGGCCCTGGTAGCGACCGATCGCAATACCGTAGGCGATGCGGTGCGTAATCGCGCGGGTCTTACCGGTACCGGCACCCGCCAGCACGCGCATGGGGCCGTCCAGCTCGGTGGCGACCGCACGCTGATCAGGGTCAAGCCCGGCGAGGATATCGTCTGCGGAGATCATATGCTGAGGCTGCTGAGGTGTGGCGGTCATAATGCTCCATCAGTAAGGCGGGCGGTACGGGCAGGCGGCATGCGCTCGCGCGGGCATACGGACGTGCGTGTATGCGGGTGCGTGAGGCGGTAATAGCCGGTCTTCCATTGTATTCTCCCAGGCTGTGTTCTCCAGACCCGCCGCGGCTTCTTAGCTGTTGCTTTCATTCAGGGCGTGAGGAACCAGCCTCTTTTGGAGTGGGCAAGTAGAAGCTCAACAGGCAGCGCAGGCGAGCGCGTTTAGGCTTGTCCACATGTATCTTCACCACTTGGCATAAAGATCCTAAAAACTACTAAACGGCACACATTGGTTTGGTAACCTTAACCCGTGACTTTATCTCCCCTTCAGCTAGCAGCCATCGTCTCCGCCGGAGTGCCCGGGATCTACCCCGTCGGCGCCGAACCGGTCCGCGAAGACAGCGACGACTTCGACTCGGCAATCATCGCCGATTCCACCGGTCGCCGCTGGCGAGTGCGCGCCCCGCGCCGCCCCGACGCCAGCATGCGTCTGGAAGCTGAACACCTCATCCTGCAGTCGTTCAGCCCCGGCCTGCGCGCCCGACTGCCCTTCGCCGTACCCACCGTCGCCGGCACCGTACCCTACGCGGGCGGCAACGTGTTCGTGTACACGCACATCCCCGGCACCATCTACGACGTGGACCAGCTCGCCGAGCTGAGCCGCCGCGAAGTTGCGGCGAACCGCCCCTCCCTGGCGTCCATCATCGCCAAGGACATTGCGACCCTGCACGTGATGCCCGAAGACATCATTTACGAAGCCGATCTGCCCTCCTACTCTTCGGAGCAGATTCGTCTGCGCAAGAACGCCGAGCTCGAGCGTGCCGCCGCAACCGGCAAGGTGCCCGCCGACCTGCTCGCGCACTGGCGTACCGTGCTCTCCCCCGGCCCCATGTGGCAGTTCCGCCCGCGCGTGGTCCACGGTGACATGGGCGCCGAGAACCTCGTACTGCACGTAACGCCCTCGACGGCGCGCATCGTGGAGGTCACCGGCTGGTCCGATGTGCACGTGGGCGACCCCGCGCAGGACTTCGCGTGGCTGTACTCCTGCCAGGACATCGACTTCACCGACGAGGCAATCGAGGTGTACCGCCAGCAGATGCCTCAGCTGCCCGACGCCTACCTGGCGCAGCGCGCGAACTTCTACGCCGAGTTCGCGATCGCCCAATGGCTCACCCACACCGTGGAGGTTGGCGACCGCGACGGCGCAACCCACGCGGTGTCCATGCTCCTGGACATTCAGGACGACCTGCGTGCCTCCGGCGAACTGCTCGGACAGGAGGAGGTCGGCCCGCTGGTCGGCCCCGCCGAATAGATATTGGTCGGCCTCGCCGAGTAGCTCATAGGGTAAATAGCCGCCAGGTTGTTGCCCGCCAGGTTACCGCATAGGTTTTTCAGTTCAGCCCCGCAGTACTGCACTGCGGGGCTGAGCTGTATCTACTGGGTTGTATATCCGCTGGGTTGTATATCCGCTGACTCGCGCCCGGTGAAACCAGCTCTCCTGACTGTCTGTCACTGACTGTCTGCCAAACCGACGGGATGATGCCTATAAGGGCTAGTGGAGGGGCTTTAGTGGGCTTTTTACCGAAATTTCTTTAAGTGTTTCCCCTCACCTTTTGAGCACCAGTTTTGCATTTTTGTGCATGAATGACTCAGATTAAGGCTGAGACTTGAAGGTGTGCTAAAGGTATTATTCACAATATTTCCCAGGTGCTAATACGCCACAAACCCACATAAACCAACTTTTAACCCCTAGAGTCCACAGAGCCTCAACTTCACCTTGAACTATGCTCAAAATAGTGCATTTTAGGGTAAAAACTTACCCTGTAGATTTTTTCAAAAACTCCTGGAATACTTTTGCTGTGCCGCGAGAATACCAGCGGACACACTCCCCATAGCGCACTGACCAGCGCTGATATCGTGGCAGCGATAAATTGGGGAGACAGATTGGACGGGACCCTGACCGGTCATGTCAGACCCGAGCCGGATTCATGCACCGCGCAACCAATCACCGATGGCAGAAATCTATAGAGTTACTTTCGAGGTTGTGTTTGAGAGTAAAGACGCACGCAAACCCCACGGGGCGCCGGCGGCGCGAGTGAGGCCGCGAGAGCGGCAGTCGTTCGGCGCGATTCTTTCCCGGAGCGTGCGAGGGCACGAAGTACCTCTATAGTTCTTCAGCGGCTGAGGACGCCTCATCACCCTAATGCAGTGGGGTGAAGAGGCGTTCTCTGCCATTAACCGCAGAAGTCCACACAGAAAAGCAGCTCACGAGGCGCAATGCCTCCGTGAGCTGCTTTTCTGTATTCGGTTATTGGCTCAAAGCTAACGCGCGAGCGCATGTCTCCGCCGCCTAGCCTTGCCGCTTAGCCTTGTTGCTTAGCCCTTGCGCGCCTCACGAATCACCTTCGCCAGCTGCGCCTCCGTGGGCAGGCCGCCGCGGATCTGGTGGTCCCACACCTCCGCAACGCCCTTGCCGCCCAGGTACACGAACACGGTGCTGATACGCTCCGGGTCTACGCCAATAATGCGGGAGAACGCGATGCGGTACAGGCCCAGCTGGAAGCGTCGAGACTGCATGGTCGCCATCTTCGGGCGGGAGCCGCTCTTCCAATCCACCAGGACCCAGCGTTCGCCGTCTTCATCCTCGGTGCGGAACACCGCGTCGATACGGCCGCGCAGGCTTACGCCCTCGATGTGGGTTTCGACCGGGTATTCGACCGCCCAGATGCGGTCCTTCCACTCGTCGCTACCCCACTCGCTGGTGGCGAAGCGCTCCCAGAGGCGCTGAACGGAGGCGTCCAGTTCGCTCTCGGACTCCTCGAAGGCGTCCTCGAAGGTGAACTGGTCCTGTTCCTGCAGGTCAGCGGGATCTGCGGGCGCGGTGGAGGTGGAGGCGGCAGCGGAACCAGGCAGGTCAACGCCCACCGTGTCCTCCGCGTCGGGTGCCTCCAGCGGGTCGGCGCTCGGCACCACACCGAAGTGCTCCTCAATTAGCGCGTGCACCGCCGTACCAATCGTTGCCGCACGCGAGGGACGCTGAGGCACCGGGCGCATCAGCTGATGCACTGTGCCCTGCGGGTCCTCGCTCAGAGTCCACCGCCTGCTGGCGCAGGGATTCGGGAATGGCGGACTCGCCGTGTACAGCGGGTACGGCGGTTGCAGGATGGCTTGTGCTCTCCCCCGATACATCCCCGCTCTGGTGCACGTCATCTTCACCCGCGCCGACGGCAAGCTCCACCGCCAGTGCGGCACGCTCCACCGCCTCGCGACGGCTCGAGGAGTTAATCGCAATCTCACGTTCCAGCTGCTCATGCTGGCCGCGGCGAAGCATCGCCTCCGTGCCCCGGTTGAGAGCATCGTCAGAAGCCCAACGCCAAATCACGGGGCGCTCCAGCGGGTCAAAAGGCCACATGGCGGTCAGCACCGCACCCAGGTTCGGGTTCCTGTCCTCGTAGTTCTTCTGGGCGAACTGGCCGCGCACCTCAATCGGCAGCGCCGCCGCCACTGTCGGTGAGAAACCGGGCTGAGGCGGTTGCGCCTCACGCCATTTCTCCCGCTCGGTGGCTTCGATAATCCATTCGGGCACCGGCAGGTTCAGGCGGGTACAGTTCTCCGCCACCGTGCGTGCTCGTACGGAAGGAGCCGCCAGCTGCCAATCCTGCGCGAGGGCGGGAGCCATGACCTCAACCAGCGCCCACGCGTAGCGTTGCACCTGCTCGGCGTATTGTGCCTGAGCGTTCGCACGCGCCTCCGCCTGTACGGGAGTGAGCTCGTCAGCGTCTACGGGGTAGAGTTCCAGCTCTTCCAGCAGCGCCGCCTCATCGGGGGCGAGCGGCAGGTTCGAGGGGTCCACAACCGTACCGTGCACCAGGGTCACCGGCTCCGCCAGGCGGTACTTCGACTCCGCCAGCTGCTCAACCCAGCGGCGCACATGGTTCAGGTGCACCTTCTTGCGCTTATCGGCGGGGTTCGCCATCGTGTACGACAAGCCCATACCCACCAGCTGCGGCGCCGCCCAGGGGGTATCCATCGTCTCTTCGAAGCGCACAGAGGGCGTATCTACCGTGGGGGTGCCCATGCCGAAGAGCGACTTGAAAAGCATCTTCAGCAGCTCCTCCCAGAAGGGCTGCACCGGCAGGGGGAGCATAGCGGCGCTCTTCCAGCGGTAGGCGCTCAACGCCAGCAGGTTACGGGCACGGGTCATCGCCACGTACATGAGGCGGCGGTCCTCCATGCCGGCATGCTCGGCGGCATCATCCTTATGCTCGGCCAGGTAGTCTTCAAGGTCCTTCGCCTTCTCGAAGGAGGTAATCTCCTCCGGGGTCTCAAGGATCGAGGGAAGGTACTCGCGGTCGCCACGCAGCGGCCAGGGCAGAGCCGTATTGGCCGACATCTGCCACAGGTTCGGGGTCTGCCCGCCGGTCGCACTACCGCACAGGCCCGGCAGAAGCACATGATCCCACTCCAGGCCCTTCGCCGCGTGCATGGTCATCAGCTGCACCGCGTTCGGGTCAGGCTCCACAGCGCCCAGCGCCAGGCCCTTCTCCTCATCATCGGCACGTTCAAGCCACGCGAGGAAGCCCATCACGTAGCTCACGCCGCCCGAAGACAGCAGGAAGCGGCGCGCACCCGGATCGCCCTCCTCCGCACTCACGCCGTCAGAACCGGCGTAAATCATCGCGTTAATACGCGGCGCAGACATGCCGTAGGCGGCGGCCACCTCGTGGAAAGTGTCCAGGTTCGCACGTGAACCCAGCGGGTCGGTACCCGGGCGGACCGCCAGCTCAATATCGAGCAGCATGGTCCGCTCAATCTCGTACAGCAGCGTGCCCAAGTCCTCGCTCAAACCGGCACGCAGCACGCGCATCTGCTCGGCAAAAGCACGCAGACGCTCCAGCGCCGCCGGGGAGAAACGGCGGCCGCGGTACTGCTCTCCGTAGAGAGGTTCGCCGTCCACCCCGTCCTGCGGCAGGTTCTCCACAGCCTCAATCAGGGAGGCGTAGCCGGAGGAATCCTCCACCGCGCCCTTGAGAGTTTCGTCCAGACGCTCCTGAGCGGCACGCAGGTGCTCCGCCTGCAGGTTGATAGCAGCAGCGTCGTCGGCGTCTTCAGCCTCGGCGAGCATACGCAACGCCATCTGCTCGCGCAGGGCACGCTCACGCTCACGCACCAGCGACTGCGCCCAATCGCCCAGCGCCAACATATCCGCCGCACCCAGGCGCCAACGCGCACCCGTCAGCAGGCGTGCCAGAGCATCCGAACGGTTCGGATCAGCCAGCACACGCAACGCCGACACCAAATCCACAACCTCCGGCTGGGAAAGCAAACCGCCCAAACCCACCTGCTGCACCGGAATACCCAGACGCTCGCACTCCACACGAATCGGGTCCAGCTGACCGTGCACACGCGCCAACACCGCAATCTCAGGCATCTTCAGACGCGGACGCACCGAACCATCGCCGGAACGATGCGCCGCGTAGGTGCGCTCATACTCGCGCACCGCCTGCGCACGCATCGCCGCAATACGTTCGGCAATCGCCACAGCCTCCTCGCGGTCAGAGTCGTGGTACGTCAAATCCACGCGCCCCACCATGCCCGCGGCAGCCTGCTCAAAAGCGGGTGAACCAGGCTCCCCCACCAGGGCGCAGCGCGGGCGCAAGTCAGGAACCTGAGCGGCGGTAATATCGCCATCGGCGGCACGCACCCACTCGGGAACCTCCTTCAGCTTCTCCGCCACATGGTTCGCCGCGTTCAGCACCGAAATGTCGTTACGCCACGCAATGGACAGGAACAGCGGCTGCACATGCTTAGTCGGGAAATGACGGTAGAAGCTGAACATCTGACCGTCCGAAGCACCACGGAAACCGTAAATCGACTGCTTCGGGTCACCCACAGCCATCACCGGATGCGCCGGAATACCCGCCGCCTCATCGGCACCGTAAATCGAGGAGAACAAGCTCATCTGCGCGTGCGAGGTGTCCTGGAACTCGTCCAGCAGAACCACCTTGAAGCGGGCACGTTCACCCTCACGGATCGCCGGGTCAGCCTCCGCAATGCGGGCGGCAAAACGCATCAGGTCACCAAAATCCAGCACCTGCATGCGCGCTTTCACGCGGGCGTAGCTCATCACCATGCGCGCGTACACTCGGCGGTTACGCAGCAGACGCTGAACCTTCTGAATGTCCTTCTCAGTCTTCGTCTCACGGCGAGGCTCGGGCACCGCCGCATACGCCGCCAACTGCTCGGTGCAGAAATCAATAACCTGTTGCGGCTCCACCAGGTGCTCCGCGCACTCGTCAGAAAGCTGCAGCATCTGGTTAATCATGGTCGCCGCAGACACCGGCACGCCGTCCTTATCGAGGGGAAGCTCCCCCTCCCAGTACTGCACAATCTGCGCGGCAAGCTGCCACTTCTGCGCGTCGCCAAGCATCTGCGCGTCCTGCTCCACGCCCAGGCGCAGACCGTACTCCTTGACGAGGTTATTCGCGTAAGAGTGGTAGGTGAGCACGGTCGGGTCAGCGATGCCCTCGCGCAGCTCCTCATCGGTCGGGGCGACGCGGCGGCTACGGCGCAGAGTGTTCAGGCCCGCACGCATACGGCTGCGCAACTCGGTTGCTGCCTTGCGGGTGAAGGTCACGCCAAGCACCTCTTCAGGGCGCACAAAACCGTTATCGACCAGCCAAATCACGCGGTCAACCATGGTCGCAGTCTTACCCGAACCGGCGCCCGCAATGACGAGGGTCGGGGCGGGGCCCGCCTCAATCATGCGGACCTGCTCGGGGGTCGGCTTCTTACCGTCGGCGCCGTTGAGCATCTCGGCAATGTCGAGGGCACTGCGGTAGTCGGCAGGCTTCAGCGCGGGGTCATTTGCGGCGGCTTCTGCAGAGAAGAGCACGCCGTTGGGCAGCTGCCAGCTATTGTGCTCGCACCACTGGGCGGGGGTGAGCATGCCGGTGCCAGAACCGGGGTGAGCGCCGGGGTTAGTAGCGCCCTGCATATCAGCGCCGTATGCGCCAGAGTCAGTCATGATTCCTCTTCCTCATGAATCATTCTCATGGGAGGTTCGGGGTGAGTGATATCGAAAGTAAACGTAGGGTACGCGGCTACTAGGGCTGCGTCACCTGGCGGCCGCGCGTACAAATCGGGCAGATCTCCGGCAGGCGGCACCCATAGCCGCCCTCACGGTGACGAGCCTGCACCTGCGAGCCAGCAATCAGCTCCGCGGCGTGTTGCACCAGCTCAGCCGCCCACGAATCGTGCTCCGTCAGGGCGGGCTGAACCTGCAGGCGAGTCTTGCTCTCGTCGTTCACGCCCGAGGCGCCCAACTGCACGAGCGCCGCGCCTGCGGAATGACCCGTGTAGCCGGTGTACTCCAGCTCCTGGGGGCGGGCATCCGGTAGCGGTTCGCCCGCCTCCAAGGCGGCGGCTTCGGTACGGTAGCGCTCCTCCAGCTGCTCACCCGCACCAGCCTCCACCGCGATCTGGTAGGCGGCAAGCTGCGGATGCGTCTCCATCTCCGAGCCGGTCGGCTTAGACTTACCGGTTTTCAGGTCAACAATGGCGTAGCGGCGGGTTCCGTCCTCCGCCGGGGCGGTACCCTCGAGGCGGTCCACACGACCGGTGAGCAGCGCATCCAGCTCGCCGACCTCACCGGCGGGGTCGAAGGGCACGGGCACACGCACCGCGAAGGAGCCTTCAACACCGAGGTTCTGCCAGCCGGCGTCACCCATGTGCTGACGGTAGTAGTAGCTCAGGCGCAGAATCATGCGCTTGGCGCGCTCGTAGAGGGCGTAGGATTCCCAGGGCACGCGCTCGCGGTACTCTTCATCGGTCTCATCGTCCTTGCGGGCGGGCACGCCGAGGGAGCTAATGCGCTCGTCGAGGGCGGTTTGGAGCTCTTCGAGGGTGCCGGTCGGGTACTCCTCGGCGATGGCGTGAACGAGCGTTCCGAGCGAGCGGGACAGGTCGGTTTGGGCTTCCGCGCGGGCGGCGGAAACCAGCCAGTCCAGCGGGGAGCTGTGGATGGTTTCCAGGCGCGAGGGCGAAAGCGTAATCGTGCGGCGGCCGGGGTTTTCAGCCTGTTCTTCGCCGTCTTCGCCATGGTTTTCGTCCAGCTCAGCGTGGTCTGCCGGGCGGTGGGCAAAGAGCAGCTCCGTGCTAGAAAGCGGTAGCAGACCCCACCACTCGTCGGGTGCGGCGCCGGGTGCCTGGGCGTTCGCCAGACGCGCCAGAGTGCGGGAGGCGGCATCGAGTCGGTACGCGGAAGCCTCCGGGGTGAGCGCCTCTTCCGGCGCGTTGTGCATTGGCGCGCCGTTCTGCTGTGTGTCCTCCTGCTGGGCGTCTTCGGCACGCATCGCGTTCATCGATTCCTCAACGAGGGTGCGGCGAAGCTCCGCCACGAGGGAACGCAGGGTGGCGGGGCGGCGCACGCGGGTGATGGGCACGTCCGTGGATTCGCCAACCGCGTCGGTGGGTAGCACGAAGTCGAAGAACTCACCGGGTGCCTGATCGTCGTTGCGTACGGCGGTGAGCACGAGGCGGGTGCTGGCTCGGGTGGCGGCGACGGCGAACATGCGCAGCTCGTCGTGGCGGGTGTCGCGCACGCGTTCGGGGTAGCTGCGGATGCGGGCGGGCGGCACCGGCTGCTCCCCCGCCTGTTGTTCTGCCTGCTGGGCGCGCTGGCGGAGGCGCGCATCGCACAGATCAACGAGGTCGCCGGTGCTCAGCAGGGAGCCGCGCACGGTGGTGTTGGGCCAGGTGCCTTCCTGCAGACCGCATACATATACGGTGCGCCAGGACTGACCGGCGGCAAGCGCGGGGGTGAGAATTTCGACCGCGTCTTGGCGTACGCCGCGGGCGGCGAGGGTGTCCATGGGCAGGTCCTGCGCGTCGATGAAGTCGAGGAACTGCTCAGCACCGGCGCCGTGCATCTGCTCGTCGAATCGGTCGGCGGCTTCAAAGAGGCCGATCATGGCGTCGAGGTTGCGGTGGGCCGCGTCGGCGTCGGGGCCTGCGCCGCGCGACTGGGCGACCCAGGTTTTTTCGAGGCCGCTGGCTTCCCAGAGCGCCCAGAGCACTTCGGTGCTGGTGGATTCGGGGCGGGCGAGTGCTTTACGTCCGGCGGAGAGCACGGCTGCGATGCGGTGCACGGCGCGTCCTACGCCCTCTTCGGGGAGGGTTTCGGGGTGTAGCAGGGCGCCGAGGAGCAGGTCGTCGCTGGGGCGGTGGCCGCCGCTTTGCAGTTCGATGGATCGCAACTGCTGGCGGAGTCGTCGCACGTCCATGCTGGATGCGCCACCGAGTCGGGAGGTGAGCAGGGTGATGGCGCTCTGCGCGCCACCGAGGGGGTTGGCGCGGCTTTCTTCGGCGATGACGTCGTCGAGGCTTCGGCGCATGAGCTCTTCAGCTTCGGAGGCGCTGAGGGTTTCGTAACCGCCATGCTCGGCCGCCTCCGTACCTTCTGCGCCTTCTGCGGCGGGCATGTGCACGGCGGGGTTGAGCGCCTTCTCGCCGCGCTTGCGGGCGTAGACGAGCAGGCTGAGCGCGTCGAGGAAGGGGCGTACGGCGGGCTCGTCGCGCACCGGCACGAGCGCCGCGGAGGTACGCGAGGGAATACCGTTCGAGGAGAGCACGCGGCGGATGCGCGCCACGTCCGCGCTGCTACGCACGATGATGGCGGACTCGCGGTAGGGGTGGTTGCCGTAGATGCGTTCTTCGAGCAGCATTTGGGCGATGAGGTTCGCCTCATCCTGAGAGCTGGAGAGCGCATACTTATACACACCGGCGGGTGCGGTGCGGTAGTGGGCGGGGTCGAGGATTTTGCCATCGGCACCCAGGTGCAGCAGCGGTTCGTCGGCGGCGCCCCAAGTGAGGGCTTCATCGGCGGGTGTGGTGTTGATGCGTCCGAAGGTTGCGGGCGCACCACTCTTTACCCCCTCCTGCACACCATTCTTCGCCCCATCCTGCTCGGCGGTGAGCGGCACAAACCGGGTGTAGCGTGGCAGGCGGCGGCGAATGTCCGCCACGAGCGGCATCATGAGTGCGGGCAGGCGGTACGAGGTGGTGAGCGTGCGGGTGCGCATGCTGGGGAAGCTTGCCTGCAGGGTGGTGACGAGGTCGGGGCGGGCGCCTCGGAAGCCCTGGACGACGGCTTCGTCGCTGTAGGTCATGACAACCTGGGGGCCTTCAGCGAAGAGGTCGGGGTGGGTTTCGGTCAGGTGCGTGGCGTCTGCGGGGGCGACTTCTGCGGCGATGAGGCGTAGCAGCCGGTAGATGGAGGGGGTGAGTTCCTGCACGTCGTCGATGAGGATTAGGTCGTAGCGGCGGCGTTCTTCGGCGAGGAATTCGGGGGCGCGCAGTAGCAGCCGGCAGGCGTCGTTGATGAGTACTGCCGGGTCGTAGGCGTTTTTGGCGCGGAGGGCTCGCACGGCACGGTATTCGGTGTGCAGTTGGGCGAGGGCGTGCCAGGCGGGCTGGTTGTGTTCGGTGGCGAGGGCGTGTACGTCTTCGGCGGTGAGGTCGTATTCTGCCATGCGGTCGAAGAAGTCGCGGATTTCGTGGCGGAATCCGCGGGTTGCGAGGGCGTCGCGGAGTACGTCGGGCCAGGCGGGTCCGGGGGCGATGCCTTCGGCGTGGTTGGCGAGTAGTTCGCCGATGATAACGTCTTGTTCGGGGCCGGAGAGGAGTTTGAGGTTGCCTTCTACGCCGCTGAGTAGCCCGCGGGTTTGGCCTCGTTTGAGCAGGTCGAAGGCGTATGCGGCCCAGGCGCGGGTGGGTGCTACGGAGAGGCTTCGGTCGCTGGATGCGGCGATGGTGTCTCGCATGCGGGTCGCGGCGGTGCGGGTGGGTGCGAGGATGAGTAGGCGGGCGGGGTCGTTCCCGTCGGCGAGGTAGCGCAGGGCGCGTTCGGTGAGGTGGTGGGTTTTACCGGTTCCGGGGATGCCGGTGAGAAGTTGGGTTGTCATGGTTTCAGTCTATCGGCTGTAGCGCGGTTGTACCTTGTCGATGGTCTTGTGGGCTCGTCGGCTACTTATGTGCTGCCTCGGTGATTTAATATGCCGCCCCGCCAAGGGCTTATCCACAGCCGCGTGACGACCGGGCGCGCGCCCGCACCGCCGCTGGGTTAGTCTTATAGCATGACCTGGATGAACGGCCTGCGCGCCACTTTTGACCTTGAAACCACCGGTGTGGACGTCACCACCGCCCGCATCGTGACTGCTTCCCTGATCCTGCTGGACCCTCAGGGTAATGTGGTGCGCCGTGGCGAGTGGCTGGCTGACCCCGGCGTTGAGATCCCCGCCGGTGCCGCCGCCGTGCACGGTATTACGACCGAGTACGCGCGTGAGCACGGCCGTCCCGCCCGCGAGGTCGTGTGGGAGCTTGCCGGCGCGATTGGTGCGCTCAATATTGATGGTGTGCCGATTATTGCGTTCAATGCCGCCTACGATTTTTCGGTGCTGCACCACGAGATGTTGCGCCACAATATTGCCAACGGCGAGCTGCCGCCCGGTGTGGTGCTCGACCCGTACGTTCTGCATAAGCACGTGATTCCGCGTAAGCGCGGCAAGCGCACCCTTGAGGTTCTTGCCGCCGAGTACGGTGTCTCCCTGGAGAACGCGCACACCTCCGCTGATGATGCCCTGGCGGCGGAGCGTCTGCTGGTGAAGCTGACCGAGCAGTTCCCCGAGGTTCTCAACGTGGATGCGCGCCAGCTGCACGAGCAGCAGATTCAGTGGGCGGCGGAGCAGGCGGCAAGCTTCCAGGCGTGGTTGCGTACGCAGCCGGGTAAGGAATCTGAGGTCATTGACGGCCGCTGGCCTGTGCGCCGCTAAACCTGCGCCGCTAAAAACCTAGGCAGCATCCCCAAACACCTCTCTTTTACTGACGGGCTGACACTATCCCCGCTTGGGCTTCTCCCCTATGCTAGATAAGGAACCACACCTACACGAATAGCACGACCCGGAAGGCCTCTCATGGATGATCAGCCCCGCACTACCGAGCCGTACCCTGACACTAATACGCGCAGTATTTATCTGGGGTCTACCCGTCTGGCTCATGAGCATTTGGTGGCGCAGTCTCAGGTGGTGCTCCGCCTAGGCCGCATCCTGATGAAGTCGGGTGCGAGCGCATACCGTATTAAGGCGTCGATGGCGCGTTTGGCGAAGGCTGTGGGGTTGAAGGAGCATCACGCGCAGGTGACCTTCACCGAAATTTCGACCTCTTCGTACACTGACGGTAATTTCCGTACTGAGGTGGCTGAGCAGCGCACGATGGGCATTAACGCTCATAAGCTGGATCAGTTGGGTAAGTTCATTTCTGAGCTTCCTGAAAAGATCACCCCTGCGGAGGCGAACGCCGAGCTGGACCGTATCGATTCGGCGAAGCCTCTGTACACCCGCTGGATGTTGGCGCTGGCGTCGGCGGTGGCGTGTGCCGGGTTCGCGTTCTTGAACCGTGGCGGTCTGGTGGAGTGCACGGTGGTGTTCTTCGCGGCGGGTGCCGGCCAGTTTTTGCGTTCGACCCTGCTCAAGCGCGGGGTGAGCCATTTGGCAACGTGGATGGCGTGCGGCTTCCTGGCGGCGGGCCTGTACATTGCGATTGTTAATGTGCTGGTCGCGGTGGGTTGGATTAGCCCGAACCATATGATTGGTTTCATTTCGTCGGTACTGTTCTTGGTGCCCGGTTTCCCCATGGTGACGGGCATGCTCGATATTTCCCGCATGGACTTTTTGGCGGGTATTTCGCGTCTAACCTATGTGGGTTTGTTGTTGCTGAGTGCGTCGTTTGCGGTGTGGGTTTTGGGTTCGCTCTTCCACCTGCCGTTAGCGGCTCCTGCGCCTCTTAACCTTGACCCGACCCTGTATTTAGTGTTGCAGGTGCTTTCCTCGGGTGTTGCGGCGGCTGGCTTCGCGATGCTTTTTGCCGCTTCTCCGGTGGCGTGTGTGTGGGGTGGCGTGATTGCTGCGGTGGCGAACCCCGTTCGTATTCATATGGTGGAGGCGGGTATGCCCGCGCATATGGCAGCGACGATTGCCGTGTTTGGTGTGGGCATTTTGGCTGAGATTGTGGCGCCGCTGCATCAGCGCAAGTACACCCGTATTTCCCTGTCGGTTCCGGCGGTGGTGACGATGGTTCCGGGTGTTCCGTTCTACCGTTCGATGTCGCATTTTGCTAGCGGTGACATGTACTCGGCGGCGAGCGGTTTCGTGCAGTCCCTGCTGATTTTCATGGCGTTGGGTATGGGCCTGGCGTTTGTGCGTCTGCTCTTTGATAAGAACTGGCTGTTCGATCAGGACACTCAGGTGCTCAACCGTCTGGATACTGACCGGCACCTGCGTTAGCGCGTTGCGCATCCTCTCTGTTCCCTAACTTGTCTGTTGTGTTTTATCGTCACCTTTCGGTACGTTCAGGTGCTTGTCACCTGCGGTTCATCTGTAGCGCCTATGATGGTTAGGGACGGGACGTTAGTAACGTGCGGGCTCTGTCGCCTGCCGTGCGTCGTCCCTTGTAATTCTTTAGTTCGCCGTCCCTGTTGAAAGGCACCGATACGATGACTCCTTCCTCTACCCACCCGCTGCACCACGAAGCCAGCGAGAAGCTGTTTGAGCGTTCTCGCGCGGTGATTCCCGGCGGCGTGAATTCCCCGGTGCGCGCCTTCAATTCTGTGGGCGGCACTCCTGCGTTTGCGGCGAAGGCTAAGGGCGCGTACCTGTACGATGCGGACGGCAACGAGTACGTTGACTTGGTCTGCTCGTGGGGCCCGTCGATTCTGGGCCACGCGCACCCGCAGGTCGTGGAGGCCGTTCAGCAGGCGGCTGAGCGCGGCCTGTCGTTTGGTGCGGCGAGCGCGCCGGAGGCTGAGCTGGCTGAGCTGGTGGTCAACCGTATTAACGCAGTGATTCCTGGCGCTATTGATCAGGTGCGTATGGTGTCGACCGGTACTGAGGCGACCATGACTGCGATTCGTCTGGCGCGCGGTGTGACCGGTCGCGACAAGATTATTAAGTTCGCGGGCTGCTACCACGGTCACGTGGATGCGCTGCTCTCTGAGGCTGGTTCGGGTGTGGCTACCCTGGCGCTGCCGGGTTCTGCCGGCGTGACTGCCGCAACCGCCGCGGAGACCATCGTTCTGCCCTATAACGACCTGGACGCTGTACGTGAGGCGTTCGCGAACCACGAGGGTCAGATTGCCGCAATTATCACTGAGGCGGCGCCCTGCAACATGGGTGTGGTGACCCCCGAGCCCGGTTTCAACCGTGGCCTGCACGAGATTGCCCACGAGAACGGCGCGCTCGTCATTTTTGATGAGGTGCTGACCGGTTTCCGTGTCTCTTCGGCCGGTTACTGGGGTTACGCAGCTCCCGAGGACGGCGGCTGGGTCCCCGATATTTTCACGTTCGGCAAGGTCATTGGTGGCGGTATGCCCATCGCGGCGCTGGCCGGTAAGCGTGAGGTCATGGAGCACCTGGCGCCGGTCGGCCCCGTCTACCAGGCGGGTACCCTCTCCGGTAACCCGCTGTCGGTTGCGGCGGGCATTACGACCCTGACCCTGGCTGATGCCGCCGTCTACGCGCATCTGGATTCGCGCAGCGCCCAGCTGCAGCAGGCTCTGACCGAGGCGTTCAACGCCGCCGGTGTGGACCACTCCATCCAGAGCGCCGGTAACCTCTTCTCGGTCGCGTTCGGCACCTCTCAGGAGGGCGTGCACAACTACGCCGACATCAAGGCCTCGGCAACCAGCCGCTACAACGCGTTCTTCCACTCCATGCTCGAATCCGGCGTGTACCTGCCGCCGAGCGCATTCGAGGCGTGGTTCGTTTCTGCCGCCCACGACGATGAGGCGATGGACCGTATCATCTCGGCTCTTCCGGCTGCCGCAGCTGCTGCCGCATCCGCGTAGGAGTTTGAGAGACGTAAGGAGGTGAGCCGCTCATGGATCTGAGCGCTCTGGGACTGCCTATGGAGCAGCTACGCGACGTGTGGCTGATCGCCTTCATGGTGTACCTGGGCTTGTGCCTGCTGGTGGATATCGCCTACCCGGTGCCCATCAAGAAGGAGAAGGCAGCCGAACTGTACCTTGAGGTGTCCGGCTCGCCCGTTGATGAGGCGCGCCGCGCCACCGCGGAACGCACCGCGATGGGTGCGCCGCTGAGCTCCTCCCGCAAGGGTAGCGCCACGAAGAAGGCGAAGAAGAAGCTGGATTCTATTGAGGGCGCCGGCGTGTTTAGCGGCTGGTTCCACGTGGTCATGTACCTGTGGGGCTGGATTGTGGCGGTCTCTATCTTCACCCTGTACTGGGATATCGTGTACGACGGTGTTGTACTACCGGCGCTGATTCTGCCGTTCCTCATGGTGTACCTGGGTGCGCGTATTGGCCGCCGTCAGTGGCGTGCAGTTCGCGGATACAGCAAGGACGACCGTGTGCTGGGCATGCCGCGCATCTACTCGGCGACGCTGGGTAAGCTGAGCGCACCGTTCCGTGTGCGCGGCACGGTGCCGGGTGTAGAGCCGATCCGTGACGACCGCACCGCCTACTGGATCCTCGGCGGTATTGCGTTCCTGCTCGCCTCGGTCTTCCTGGTTTCGTTGGCGGGCTGGAGCATTGACGAGGATTGGGAAGCGATTTATATCGGTCATGCTTCTTGGTTCTTGGCGGCGGCGTACATTCCGCTGATGATTATGTTGCTGATGTATAACCGCGATTACGTGCTGTTCAACCCGGATTCGTTCCAGGCTGGGCGTCTGCTCCTTCCGGCGAAGTCCCGCCCCTACTCGGATGTTCGCGCGTTCCGCGTGTACCCGAAGAACCCGGACGCGATTAATCTGAACCCGAAGGATGCGAGCCAGTGGAGGCTGGAGATTCTGCTTCCGGGCGGCCGCAAGCACAACTATTCGCTGAATGATCACCAGATTGATTGTTTGGTGGCGCAGATTGCGTTCAACATTGAGCAGGGACGCTGGGCGCAGCTGGACTCGCCGGCGGACCGTGAAATGTTGGCGAAGTACTTCGTGGACGGCCGAGTTATCTGCACGACCATGGGTTACAAGCCTGCCGGTAAGCATGCGGAGGAGGCGGCACGCCGCGCGTCCTTCCAGAAGGCGCAGTACAAGTAGGCGGACTGCTCTTAACCGCTCTTATACCGCGAGAAGCCACATGTGTTTCGAGAAGCCACGTTTTATGTTGCTTTTCGAAACACATGTGGCTTCTCAGCACCGTAGACACACCATCACCGATACCCGTAGAGAGGACAATTCATGGAGCTAAGCGCTTTTGGGATACCCCTAGAGCCGTTGCGCTACATATGGCTCATCGCCTTTATCGTTTACATAGGGTTATGCATAGTACCCGCTATCACTCACCCCGCAACAATCAGCACGGAAAAGGCGAAGGAGCTCTACATCGCCCGTTACGGCTCCCCCGTCAACAATGCAATGAGGTATGCCGAACGTCGTTCCCTGGAGGGTAACCCGCTACCAAAACATAAACTGCGCTCTAACCTCACCCGTGCCCGCAAAGAAATCGATAGCGTATACGGTATCTCCTCGATTGAGGCGTGGTTCCACGTGCTCATGTATGTGTGGGCATGCCTTGTCGCACGGTCCATCTTTCGTCTGTACACAGATATTGCCCATAATGGCATTCTGCTACCGGCTCTGTTGTTGCCGTTCTACATGGTGTTCGTGGGTGCACGTTCAGGTCGCCGCACTTGGCGTAAAGCCCGCAGCATCGATACGGATGACATGACAGCCGGGTTGCCTCAAATCTATAGCACAGCGTTGATGCGTCTCAACGTTTTTGCTGTGCCGAATGGGGCTCATCCTCAAGCTAAACCGGTTCGGGCAAAGAATGATTTCTACGTTGAAACCCACTTTGTGTTGGTTGTGGCTCTCATCGTCTTCTTCTATTCGCTTGTCGGTTGGACAGTTCTAGGTGTTCAGCCAATGCCCATTGGTGGAGCTTCCATAACGCTGGCAATTGTTACCACCGTAACTGCAGTAACTCGGTGGGTTTATATGAGGCGGTACCTGCTGTTCAACCCCGACTCGTTCTACGTCGGGCGGCTTTTCCTACCCGCGAAGAAGTACAGATACACCGATATTGAGGAGTTCTGCGTCTTCCCGAAGAACCCCGAACAGATCAAGCCGACCTTCTACGAGCCCTCGCAGTGGCAGATAGAAATCAAGGTGCCGTCCAGAATCCCGCCGAACCTTGCCAAGCGTATGCCGTGGCTGCGCAGGCACATTGTGGCGGTACACGATGAGCGGGTCGTCTGCCTGACCTCCCAGGTTGCGTTCTACCTGGAGCAGGAACGCTGGGCGGACCTGCGCTCCCCCGCCGACCGCGAAAAGCTCGCGGAATACTTCACCAACGGCAACGTTGTGTGTACCTCCCTCGGGTACAAGCCAGTCAGCGAAGAACAATCATAAACGGCGAGAAGCCACATGTGTTTCGAGAAGCCACATAAGACGTGGCTTTTCGAAACACATGTGGCTTCTCAGCGTCTAACAGGGAGGGGTTAGGCGTCCTGCTCGCGGAGCCAGCGTGCCGCCTCCGTACCGTAGTAGGTCAAGATGACATCCGCACCGGCACGATGAATCGAGCGCAGCGACTCCAGCGCCACAGCCTTACGGTCAATCCAGCCGTTCGCCGCAGCCGCCTCAATCATCGCGTACTCACCCGACACCTGATACGCCGCCACCGGCACCGGCGAAAACTCCGCCACCTCACGCACAATATCCAGGTAGCTGCCGGCAGGCTTCACCATGACCATATCCGCGCCTTCCTCCAGGTCAGCGCGCACCTCCAGCAGAGACTCACGGCGGTTCGCCGGATCCTGCTGATACGTCTTGCGGTCACCCTTGAAGGTCGACTCCACAGCGTCACGGAACGGGCCGAAGAACGCCGAAGCGTACTTTGCCGAATACGCCAGAATCGACACATCCTCAAAGCCGGCCTCGTCCAGGGCAGCACGCATCGCCGCGATCTGGCCGTCCATCATGCCCGACGGGGACACCGTGTGCGCACCCGCGCGAGCCTGCGAAACCGCCATCTTGCAGTACAGCTCCACAGTCTCGTCATTATCCACCACGAGGGTGCCGTGGCCGTCATCGACCAGCACGCCGCAGTGGCCGTGGCTCGTGAACTCATCCAGGCAGGTGTCAGCCATAACCACCAGGTCGTCGCCGAACTCCTCACGGCACACCGCAATGGCACGGTTCAGGATGCCCTGCGGATCCCAGGCGGTCGAGCCGACCTCGTCCTTATCCTCATCGCGGGGAATACCGAACAGGTCAATGCAGCGGATGCCCGCCTCGTACGCCTCACGCACGGCGGGGATGATGCTCTCCAGGGTGTGCTGGTACTGGCCGGGCATCGAACGAATCGGCTGCGGCTCAGTGATGCCGTCGCGAACGAAGAACACCTGAATCAGCTGCGCGGGGCGCAGGGTGGTCTCAGCGACGAGGGAGCGCATGGCTGCGGTGGTGCGCAGGCGGCGCGGGCGGCGGGTGAGGTTCATGATCTCTCCTGAAAACTCGATAAAAAACATGTGGTCTTAGTAGATGAGGGATGCAGCGGCGCGCGCCAAATCCTGCGGGGACGGCGAATCGGCCTGCACGTGGCGCAGGTTCAGGGTGCGGCATGCGGAGGCGGTACTCGCCCCAATTGCCACCACCGGCGGCACCGATTCGGGCGGCACGGATTCAGGCGATAGCGCGGGGGTGCCGTCCAGCAGGGCGTGCAGGCGGGAGGGGGCGGTCACCACCAGCGCATCCGGCGCGGGGGTTTCGGGGATACTCCCCTGCACGAGTGCGCGGGCGGCGCTGAGGCTCAACTCGCCGGGTGCCACCTGCTCAGCGGGCACCATGTCGTAGAGCACGCAGCGGTGGCTGTCCCAGCCCAGGTTTTTGAGGCCCTCGCGCAGGGTCGGGCGGGCGTTGGAGCCTTCCAGAACCAGCACGGCGGCTGAATCAGTCGCGGCGGAATCAGCTGCGGAGTCTACGGGGGCAGGGCGCCCAAACTCCGCGAGCATACCCACGGCACTCTGCACCTGCGGCTGAAAATCCGTGCCCAGCCCCAGCTGGGTGTGCACGGCGCGGGCGGTTGCCGCTCCCACGCAGGCGATGCGCACTCCCCCACTCGCGCAGGCGCGGGCGAACTCCGCGCCCCACAGCTCGGCACAGGCACGAACCGTGTTGGCGCTTGTGAAGCTCACCCACGCATAGTGACCGGAGGCGAGCGCCTCCAGCGCGGCGGCGTGGTCTGCGCCCGGTTTGACGGTGCGGGCCTGCTGTAGCGGGGCGAAGAGTACCCGGCACTCCCCTAACCCGTTCTGTGTGCATTCTTCGGCGAGGGCGCGTGCGAAGGCGGCGCCCTGGGCGGCGGAGCGGGTCAGCAGAACCGTGCGCGGGATATCAGCCTGCGGGGCGTCGCATTGCCGGGATTCAGAACACGAGGCAGACATGGCGCCTACTTCAGGTCCAAACCGGCCAGGGCGGCGGCACCCATCTGCAGCAGGTCTTCTGCCACGCGCACGCCCAGGCGTTCGGCGCCGGGCACGTCCAGTTCGGCGGTTGCGGAGGTATGGCGCAGCATGTCGGTGCCGTCCGGGGAAGCCACCACAACGTTAAGCACCAGGTCGCCCTCAACCACCTGCGCGTACGCGCCGATGGGGGCGGCGCATCCGGCTTCGAGGCGGCGTAGCAGGGCGCGTTCGGCGCTGACGGCGAGGCGGGTTTCGTGGTGGTTTGCGGCGATTAGAGCGCGGCCGAGGGCACGCACCGGGCGCGACACCTCGGGGTCAGACAGCACGGCGGGGTCCGGGTTCTCGAACTCGCTTTCGCGCACCTCCAGGGCAAGCGCGCCCTGACCGGGGGCGGGCAGCATGCGAGTGGGGTCAAGGTACTCGGTGATGAGTTCTTCCTTGCCCAGGCGCTTAAGGCCGGAGACGGCGAGCACCACGGCATCGCAGTCGCCGCTGCGTTCGGTGCCTACACCGTGGTCGGCGCGTTCGGAGGTTTCAGTATTCTGGCGGAGCACAACCTGCTTACCGGCGTGCTCTTCGAGGCCCTTGACGCGGCCGATGCGGGTGCCCACGTTACCGCGAATATCCACGATTTCCAGGTCGGGGCGCAGTGCACGCAGCTGGGCGGCGCGGCGGGGTGAGCCGGTGCCCACACGGGAGCCTTCGGGCAGGGTGTCGACGGTCAGACCGTCACGTGCCACGAGGGCGTCGCGGGGGTCTTCACGCTTGAGGGTTGCCGCGACCACCAGGCCGGGGCAGGGTGCGGAGGGCAGGTCCTTGAGGGAGTGTACTGCCATGTCCACGCGGTTTTCTTCGGAGGCGTTCTCGCCGTCAAGCAGACGCTGGCGCAGTGCCGCAGCGAATACGCCGGTGCCGCCGAGGGTTGCCAGGGGCCCGGTGAGCACGTCACCTTCGGTTTTGACGGTGCGCAGGGTGAAGTCCACAACCTCGGCATCTGCGGCGCTGTGGTGTGCCTGGTGTTCGGCGTAGAGGGAGGTAACGGTTTCAGCGGCAATACGGCTTTGGGTCAGGGCGAGAGCAGACCCGCGGGTGCCCAAGATGTACTCGTGATGGCTCATATCTCTCCTTTTCGGTGATGTGTGTGATAGCCCGTAGGCGTGTGCATTGCCTCTAGACGCTGTGCCCCTAGACGCTGTGTGTTTGTCTAAATTCTGGGGGTTGCCTGTAGGCACGTGCGCTCCGACCCGCCCGCACACCCCGGTGATGGGGTGTTGGGGCGAGCCGGAGCTACAGATGGTGTTAGTGGGAGCAGCATCCGCCGGAGCCGCATCCACCGGAGCGGCTGGCGGGTGCGTTCTCAGAAGCGCTGTCCTCAGCGCCGGTAGCGCCGGCTGTATACTCGGCGATGACCGGCTTCGGCGCACCGCGGCCGGGCTTGCAGCAGTCGGGTTCGCACTCGTCGAACCAGCCGTACTGACCGCTCGCGCTCGGGGCGAGGACGCTCTCACGTTCGGGGCGCAGGTCGGCTGAAACGCCGTTCTCCACGCGCTCCTCAATGAGGCGGCGCAGCGACTCTACGTACGCCGGATGCGTGCCGGGGGTGGGGGTGCGCACGGCAACCACGCCCAGGCGCTCGCAGGTGTCCAGCGCCTCGGTGTCCAGATCCCACTTGACTTCCATGTGGTCGGAGACGAAGCCGAGGGGCACCAGCACGACGCCTTCCACGGGGGCTTCGCCGTCCTCCGCCGGGTTGGCGGGGGTGGGGAGCGCCTCCAGGGCGTCGTTGACGTCCGGTTCCAGCCACGGCATAGACGGCGGGCCGGAACGGGACTGGTACACCAGCTCCCATTCAACGTTCTGCAGAAGCTGCGGAGCCTCCTCACGCACGAGCGAAAGCACGGCGCGGGCGACCTGCAGGTGCTTCTCCACGTAGGCGGAGCCGCCCTCGTAGTTCACGCCGCGCGGGCCCGCCTCGTTCGCCGCAGAGGTCGGCACCGAGTGGGTGCAGAACATAATCCGCAGGCGCGGGTTCAGCGAACCGCTATCGCGTGCGGCAAGCTGCTCACGCACCGTGGCGAGGCCGTTCTTCAGCCCGTCAGCGAAAGCGCGGGAGAAGCCGGGCACGTCAAAGAACTGACGGATCTTGCCCACGTGCACGCGACCTTCCAGGCCGAGCTGCTCGATCGCCATGCCGTAGTCCTCACGGTACTGGCGGCAGCTCGAGTAGCCGGGGTAGGCGCTGGTCGCCAGCACGAGCACGTTGCGGTGGCCGTTCTCGTAGGCTTCGGCGAGCACGTCCTTCACGTAGGGCTTCCAGTTGCGGTTCGCCCAGGTGATCGGGATGTGCGGGCCGCGTTCAGCGAGCGCCTGCTGCAACGCGGCGAGCAGGGCACGGTTCTGCTCGTTAATCGGCGAGACGCCGCCGTTGGCGCGGTAGTGGGTGGCGACCTCTTCGAGGCGCTCATCCGGGATGCCGCGGCCAGCGGTTACATTGCGCAGGAACGGGATGACGTCCTCCTGCCCCTCGGGGCCACCGAAGGAGGAGAGAATCACCAGGTCGTAGGGGCGCGCCTCTTCGGCGCGCTCACGGGTGATGCTGCGTTCGCTTCGGTAGTCGCCGAGGGTCTGCTCGTTGAGCGCGGCAGGGCCGTTGGAGGCGGTGTTCGCCGGGTCGGTGCGGCTGGGTACCACGTCGTCCGGCAGGAGCGTGCCGTTGAGGGTTACGCCGTTGTTCGGCTGATGGCTCACGCCAGAACCTCTGCTACTTCGTCTGCGCCGATGCGGCGGCCGGTGTAGAAGGGGGTTTCCTCACGTACGTGCAGGCGTGCTTCGGTGTTGCGGAAGTGGCGCATCATGTCGACGAGGTCAACGAGCTGGGGTGCTTCGAGGGCGAGGACCCACTCGTAGTCGTTCATGCCGAAGGTTGCGACGGTGTTTGCCAGAATCTGCGGGAAGTCGATTGCCTTCATGCCGTGGTTCTTGAGCATTTCTGCGCGGCGTTCGGGGTTCATGTAGTACCAGTCGTAGGAGCGTACGAAGGGGTAGACGCAGACCCATGCTTCGGGTGCCTTGCCGCGTGCGTAGGCGGGTGCATGGTTGCGGGTGAATTCTGCTTCGCGGTGTACACCCATGGTGGACCAGACGATGGTGGTGCCTGCGAAGAGCGCGGTGCGGCGGATCTTGCGGACGGCTGCCTGCAGCTTTTCGGGGGTTGCGCCGTGGGTCCAGATCATGACGTCTGCGTTGTCGCGCATTGCGGAGACGTCGTAGATGCCGCGCAGGGTCACGCCGTCTGCTGCCAGTGCTTCAACGACCTGCTCGAATTCGGCGCGTGCCTCGTCGGTGTTGGACTCTGCGGGGCGTGCGCCGGAGCGTGCGAACACGGTGTACAGGGCGTAGTGCAGGGTTTCGCCTTCTTCGCGACCGCGGCGGTTCTCGTCAGCTGCGGAGTGCTGGACTGCGTAGCCCTTGGGTGCGCCGCCGTAGCCGTGGCCTGCGTGGGTGTAGCCGCCCTGACCTGCGCCGTGTGCGCCGCCGTGGCCGTGTGCTGCGTGATCGTGAGACATTGTGTGTTCCTTTCTTCAGCGAGGGTTCGCTGTGCTGGAGGCGCGGCTTCCGTAGCTGCGCGTTTTCTCAATTTTTTGGTCTAGTTACTGGCTGAGCTTCTGCCGCCGCTGCGCCGTCTACTTGGCGGTTGCGGCCTTGGGTGCGGTGACGCCTTCCCAGTCCTGTGCCGCGTGGTAGATGAGGCGGTCGATCTGCTCGTAGGTGTCTTTGACGGTTAAGACCAGGCCGGAGCCTGCCGCCCAGGAGCCGACGGTGCTGAGGGTTCCGAGTTCGCTGGCGCGTTCACGGAATTCCTTGACTCGGTCGCGGTGGCCGGGGGTGGAGGCGGGTAGTACACCGCGCCAGCGTACGACGTCCGCGTCAACGAGGTTGTTGTGGGTGAGGGCTACGTCCATCATGCGGCTTGCGTCGCGCAGGGCGAGGGTGATGAGCTGCTCGTCTGCGAGGGCGACTTCGGAGAAGCGGGAGTCTTCGCCGCCGCGGCCGTAGGAGAGGCGCACAACGTGGCGTCCGGGGCCTGCGGCCTCGGCGACCCACTGCCATTTGGCGGTGGCATGGGTGAGTGCCTTGGCGCGTACGGCGGTGGCTTCTTCGGAGACGAGCAGGCCGGTACCGCGGGGGTGCTTGTCCAGGGCGGGGGCATCAACGACGAGGGTGACGAGGGCGACTTCGGGGCCGGGTTCCAGGGCGGGTAGTGCGGTGGAGACGTGCGGTCCGATGAGTCGTGCCACGGTCGGGCCGTCGGTGGCGAGCACCAGGTAGTCGGCGTAGAGGGGGGTGTTTTCGCCGTCGGTGGTGTGGCGCTGGATGATGAACCACTGGCCGGTGGATTCGTCGCGGTCAACGGCGATGACGTCGAATCCGGTGACGATGCGAACGCCGGCGGCGTACAGGTCTTCGACGAGACGCTCGGAGAGCTGGTTCATGCCGCCCACGATACCGGCGACCTGTGAGCCTGCGGGGGCTGCCGAACGGAAAGCGTGCGCTGCGGCGGAGAGGGAGCGGTGCTTGCGGAAGGCTTCGCGCAGACCGGGGATGGTGGCGTCCACGTCGAGCTTGTCGGGGTGGGTGGAGTACACGCCGGAGACTACGGGTGCGACGAGGTTGTCGAGCACTTTCTGGCCCATGCGGATGCGCACGAGCTCACCGAGGGTCTTCGCGTTCTCGCCTGCGGAGACGGGCAGGAACTTGTCCACCTGGGCGCGGCGCAGACCGTTCTTACCGATAACGGGGATCAGCGACTTATCGTTCACATTGCCGGGGATACCCATGATGCCGGTGCTGGGGGTGCGGCGGGCGCCCTGCGGCAGGTACAGCCAGGAGCCGTAGGAGTTGGGGGTGACGATCTGGTCGCCCAGGCCGAGTTCCTTGACGAGGTCGCTGACAATGGGGCTGCGGGTTGCGAAGGATTCTGCGCCGGAGTCCAGCAGAAGGCCGCCAACTTCGTGGGCACCAACGGCACCGCCAAGGTGGTGACGCTGTTCGAGCAGGGTGACGCGCATACCGGCTGCGGCGAGGCGGCGTGCGGAGATCAGGCCGGAGGGGCCGCCGCCGATGACGATGGCGGTGGGTGCCTTCTCGTTGCGGGTGAAAGCTCGTGCGTTCTGGGGCGCGGCGGAGGAACTGACCTGTGCGGTGCGGTGCGGTGCCTGGTTGGTGTGGCCCATGGTGGTTCTCCTTTGGTCTGCGTGCAGTGGAGTTGCCCATTGCGGTAACGGGTGTGGTGGTTGGTTCGGGGTGCAGATGTTCGGTGCAGATGCCGGAGGGTGTCCAGCATCTGCGCTGTCTATTTATCGTTATTTATCCTATGCCTGCGCGGTGCGTTCGTGGATATATGCCACGAGGTCGGTGAGCACCTGCGGGTCGGTGGTCGGGGGTACGCCGTGGCCGAGGTTGACCACGTGCGAGGGGGCGGCGTTGCCTTCTGCGAGGACCTCGTCTACGTGTGCGTAGAGGTTTTCGCTGCCTGCGGCGAGCAGTGCCGGGTCGATGTTGCCCTGCAGGGGTACGGCGCCGTTGAGCAGGGTGTTCGCTGCCGAGAGCGGCAGGCGGTAGTCCACGCCGATGACGTCTGCGCCGGCTTCGTGCATGGCGGGCAGCAGGGCGGTGGTGCCGGTGCCGAAGTGGATGCGCGGCACGCCGTATTCGCGCACCATATCGAGAGCAGTTGCGGAGTGCGCCTGCACGTAGCGGCGGTAGTCGCTTTCGCCGAGGGAACCAGCCCAGGAGTCAAAGAGCTGCACGGCGGATGCGCCAGCCTCGATCTGCGCACGGAGGAACTGGCCTGCGGTGCGGGCAGCCCAGGCGGCGAGTTCGTGCCAGGCGGCGGGGTCGGCGTGCATCATGGTGCGCGGGCGCAGGTGGTCACGGGAGGGGCCGCCTTCGACCATGTAGGCGGCGACGGTGAAGGGGGCTCCGGCGAAGCCGATGAGCGGGGTGTCGCCGAGCATTTCTACGGTTGCGGCGACGGCTTCACGGATGGGGTCGAGGTCGCTGTCTTTGAGTTCGGGCAGGGCGCGCACCTCGTCGAGGGTGCGTACGGGCTGGTCGAGGACCGGGCCCTTACCGGGCACGATGTCGACGTTGACGCCCGCGAGCTTCATGGGGATGACGATGTCGGAGAAGAAGATGCCGGCGTCGACCTTGTGGCGGCGGACGGGCTGCACGGTGATTTCTGCGGCGAGGTCGGGGGTGAGGCATGCGTCCAGCATGGGGATGCCTTCGCGTACCTGGCGGTATTCGGGCAGGGAGCGGCCTGCCTGTCGCATGAACCAGACGGGTCGGTGGCTGGAGGGGCGGCCGGTGAGGGCACGGAGCATGGGCGAGTCGGCGGTGGTGCCTGCGCGCAGGGGGTGGTTGGCGGGTAGGTGTGCGAGCTGTTCGTCGGTGAGCAGGGGTCGCTGGGCGTCGGTGGGGTGTGCGGGCAGGGCGGGTGCCTGTGCGGTGCCCTGTGCCGACGCGGGGGTGGTGTGCTGGTTTTCGCTCATAGTGTCTAGTGTGACAGGTTTATGCGGGCGTTTTTGCGACACTATGTCATGGTGACTCTTACCTAATGATGGCTTTCTTAGCGGTGAGGGAAACCTTAGTTCGTGCCTACTCTTTGTGCCCGCTCCCCCACTGTGCAGATTTTCTTGCCCCCTACGATGATGGAACTTAGGTTCTGTGAGCTTTACAGGGGCTTAGTCGGCGTGGTTATGATTAATCTCTAGTGAGTACTTATGCATTTGTGGCATCGCACCACACCGTTGATCTGACCACCGTCGCTGCGTTGAGCGCCGGTGCCTCCGGCGTACCCGATGTTCTGGCGGGCGATATGGCACGCCAGCTGGGCGTGAAGGGTGCAGTCGTTCTTGCCACCTGTAACCGTCTTGAAATGTATGTTCAGCTACACGTATCCGCCCATGTAAACATGGTTCGTGAGCTGATTGCTGATTCGATCGCGCGCACCTCCGGCCTGGATCAAGAACTGGTTGATTCCAGCTTCGACGTGTACGCCGATGATGAGGCTGCACGCCACCTGCTGACGGTCGCCTCCGGCCTGGAATCTGCCGTGGTCGGCGAGCGCGAAATCACCGGTCAGGTGCGCCGCGCCCTGGCCGCCGCGCAGGCGAAGGCACAAGAGGACGGCGTACCCCTTCCCGGTGAGCTGGTTCAACTGTTTGAGCATGCGGCGCATACGGCTCGTCAGGTGGGTCAGCATACGGCGCTTGGCGCTCAGGGCCGCTCCATTGTGTCTGTTGCCCTCGATCTTGCGGATGAGGTTGCCGAGAAGGACTGGTCGACCCGCCGCGCCCTGATTTTTGGTACGGGCGCTTACGCGGGTGCGACCATTGCGGCGCTGCGCGAGCGCGGTTGCACCGATATTTGGGTCAATTCCCGTTCGGGTCGTGCCGCCGAGTTCGCGGCAAAGCGCGAGGTTTCTGCGGTGCCGGTGGACGGCATGGAGCAGGCCATGGCTTCTGCCGACGTCATTATTGGCTGCTCCGGCGGATCCGACCCGTTGCTTCCCGAGCAGATTCCGGGCGGCCACCACACGATCCTCGACCTGGCGCTTTCGCGTGACTTTGACCCCTCGGTCGCCGACCTGCCGAACGTTGAGCTGATTACCCTCGAATCGGTGCGCCTTGCCGCACCCGAGGAGACCGAGGAGTCCGTGGCGACGGCTACGCGCATCGTGGAGTCTGAGCTGGCGGCGTTTGTGTCTCGTCAGCGTTCCCGCACGATTGACTCCGCGATTGTTGCGCTGCGCTCGCACACTATGGATGTGCTGGATTCCGAGCTGGAGAAGGTACGTAACCAGTTTGGTTGCGGTGCGGCGACGGAGCAGTTTGAGCTGGCGATGCGCCGCATGGTGAAGTCCCTGCTGCACACCCCGACGGTGCGCGCCAAGAAGCTTGCGGCGGAGGGCCGCACGGAGGATTACGTGCAGGCGCTGGAGACCCTCTACGGCATTCAGGTGGAGGATTCTTAAGAGCCTCCCCTCCCCTGCTCTTCCCGGCGTTTTTGCGCGCATTTTCACGCATCCGGCGGCGAGTATTTTATTAGCCCCCGGCGAAGTACTGCCCGTTCACGGTGCCGATGGGCGCATTCACGCTAGAGTAGATGCTAGATAAGATAGTTCCCATACCCGGCGCACGTTTGGCTGTGCCGGACTATTCTGCGAGGAGACTCATGGAAATCAAGATTGGCATTCGCCACATTGCTCGTGAAATCGTTGTTGAGACCAGTGAGGCTAAGGAAATCCTCATGGAGAAGGTCTCGAAGGCTATTGAGGACGGCTCGCTGCTGCAGATTATGGATGATAAGGGCAACACCACCCTGATTTCTGGCGCTCAGATTGGCTACGTTGAGCTGGGTTCCGACGCTAAGCGTCACGTTGGCTTCGGTATCGGCGCCTAATTAGTTCGGTAGCTGAACCCCCTTTAGCTTGAGCTTTCCCCGCATCCGTCACGATACGTAACCGCGCTTTATGCGCTGTGTGCGTGCGCTTTATGCGCCACGTGGTTACGCCGTGCCGAATGCGGGGGTTTGCATTTTAAACCGCCTACACAAAAACCTCGCGGCACCCGGTTTTGGGGCGGTATATCGCCCATCACGGGCGCACGCCACAACCGGTCGGGGGTGCGCCGGAAGCAAATCCAGGTTAATATTGAGGGGTTAAGTGAATGACCGGTCGTACCCCTTTCAAGACCCCGAGGCTGCACCGCCTTCTCATCATGAATGAACCATGAGTAATAACCATGCGTGCAGGCGGCGTCTCGGTAAGAATTTCCCGTGTAAGAATTTCCCGCGGCCGGCTTTCGACGCCCGCCCGTCACCGCCTCCACCGTTGAGGCGCTGACTGGTACACCCCGTTACGGGGAGAAACACACCCCGAGCAGGGGTAGAAAGATACGGTCCAGTGACTGAAACGAACACGCAGGAAACCACTCAGACTGCAAAGTCCTTCGCCGACTTCGGCGTTCGCCAGGATATTAGCGACGCCCTCGCGGCAGTTGGCATTACCTCCCCCTTCCCCATCCAGGAGCTGACTCTTCCCGTGGCTCTGTCTGGCCAGGACATCATTGGTCAGGCAAAGACCGGTACCGGTAAGACCCTCGGCTTCGGTCTGCCCACCATTCAGCGTGTGGTCGGCCGCGACGATGAGGGTTGGGCTGATTTGGAGTACCCCGGCGCACCTCAGGCGCTGATTCTGGTTCCGACCCGTGAGCTTGCTATTCAGGTGGGCGAGGACCTGGCGATTGCTGCGAAGCTGCGCAACGCCCGCGTCGCCACCCTGTACGGTGGTGTGCCGATTGAGCCTCAGGCTGAGCTGCTGCGCCGCGGCTTGGAGGTTGCGGTGGGCACCCCCGGCCGCATTATCGACCTGTACCAGCAGGGCTTCCTGAACCTGAAGCAGGTTAAGATCGTGGTCCTCGATGAGGCTGACGAGATGCTGGATTTGGGTTTCCAGCCGTCGGTTGAGAAGATCCTCAGCTACCTACCGGAGGACCGCCAGAGCATGCTGTTCTCCGCAACCATGCCCGGCCCGGTCATTGCGATGGCACGCCAGTACATGACCAAGCCCATGCGCATTAGCGCCGCTGACCCCGAGGACGCCTCGAAGACTAAGGCGTCAATCCGCCAGGTCGTCTACCGTGCGCACCACCTGGACAAGGACGAGATGATTGGCCGCATTCTGCGCGCTACCGGCCGCGGCCGCACCGTCATCTTCACCAAGACCAAGCGTGACGCTGCCCGCGTGGCGGAGGAGCTGGTGAACCGTGGCTTCGCTGCCGCTCCCCTGCACGGTGACCTGAACCAGGTTGCGCGTGAGCAGGCGCTGAAGGCGTTCCGCACCGGCAAGGTCGACATTCTGGTCGCTACCGACGTGGCAGCTCGCGGTATTGACGTTGAAGACGTGACCCACGTGATTAACCACCGCGTGCCCGAGGATGAGAAGACCTACCTGCACCGTACCGGCCGTACCGGTCGTGCGGGCAATGAGGGTACCGCTGTGACCCTGGTTGATTGGGATGACCTGCCGCGCTGGAAGGTCATTAACGACGCCCTGGAGCTGGGTGTTCCTGAGCCGGTTGAGACGTACTCTTCCTCTGAACACCTGTTCTACGACCTGAACATTCCGGCTGGCACTAAGGGTCGCCTGCCGCGCGAGGAGCGTGTGGCTGAGGGCATGGGCGACGAGTTCTTTGAGAGTGCCCGCGATTCTCGTGATGGCCGTCCGGCTCGTTCTCGCGGTGGCCGCGACGGTTCCCGTGAGGGTGGCCGTTCTGGCGGTCGTGACGGTGAGAAGGGTTCGCGCCGTTCTCGCGGTGGCCGCGACGGTCGTTCCGGTGAGGGCCGCGGCGAGCGCCGTAGCCGCTCCGAGGGCCGCAAGCGTTCTGAGCGTTCTTCTGAGCGTGCGGAGCGTACCGAGCAGGGCGCATCCGAACGTTCTTCTGAGCGTTCTGAGCGTGCGCCTCGTCAGCGTCGCCGTACCCGCCGTGTTGAGGGTCAGCCCGTGGAGGGTGAGGGCCGCCGCCGTACCCGCCGCCGCCCTGAAGGTTCTCGTGATGGGGGTTCTCGTGCTGAGGGTTCTCGCGGTAAGGGCCGTGGCGCTGACCGTGCTGGTTCTGAAGGCTAGGGCCGGGGTTGGGTATTTCAGCATCCCCGGCGCCCGCCGCGCCCTCCCCTGCCGCTGAGTCGCCCCGCACGGATTCGACGGTTTTCGATCCGCAGGGCCCCTCGCTGCTGGTACAGGCAGATAACCTGGAGTATCTGCGTGAGCTGCCCGATGGTGCGTTCACCGTGATTTACATTGACCCGCCGTTCAATACGGGTAAGAAGCAGACGCGCCGCACGTTGAGCGCGGAAGCTTCTGAGAAGGGTGACCGCACCGGTTTTAAGGGCAAGAGCTATTCGAGCACCCTGCAGACTCTGGCGAGCTATAACGACTCGTTCGAGGATTATTGGGCGTTCCTAGCGCCGCGTATTGAGCAGGCGCATCGTCTGCTCGCGCAGGACGGCACCCTGTACCTGCACCTGGATTGGCGTGAGGTTCATTATGTGAAGATTATGTGCGACATGATTTTTGGTCGTGAGAACTTCATTAATGAGCTGATTTGGGCTTATGACTACGGTGCGAAGTCTACGCGCCGCTGGCCGACGAAGCACGACAATATTTTGGTGTACGCGAAGGATCACCGTAGCTATTACTTCAATACTGCGGAGGTTGATCGTGAACCGTATATGGCTCCCGGTTTGGTGACTGAGGAGAAGGCTTCTCGCGGTAAGCTCCCTACTGATGTGTGGTGGCATACTATTGTGTCGCCGACGGGTAAGGAGAAGACGGGGTATCCTACGCAGAAGCCTACGGGTTTGTTGCGTCGTATGATTGCGGCGAGTTCCCGCCCGGGTGATTGGGTGTTGGATTTCTTCGCTGGTTCTGGTTCTACGGGTGCGGCGGCAGCTCAGCTGGGTCGTAAGTTCGTGTGCGTGGATCAGAATCCGCCGGCTATTGAGGTGATGGCTAAGCGTCTGGGCGTGGATCCGGTGTCGTTCGCTGAGTATCGCGGTGTTCCGCGTGGGGCGAGTGTGTTGTTCACGCCGAAGCGTACGGTGGGTGTTCGTGGCGGTACGAGTCGTGATGCGTTGACGGCAGCGAGCCGTCATGCATTGAAGGCTGTGTTGGATACGCTCACGGAGACTACGCAGCCGGTTGAGGGCGCGTCCTGCCGGTTTGTGCGTCACCGGTCAATGGATGCGGTGGATAAGAAGATGCGTATTGATGGGCGTGATGAGTTGCGTCGTCAGCGTCAGCATCAGGCGCGGGCTAAGGCTCGTGCGGCGCGTGCGGCTGCTCAGATGGATGCGGCGGCTGCGGGTGCAGTGTTGCAGCATCATGCCTCGCGTGAGAGCGTCTAGGCTGTCTTGTCTGCGCGTTCGTGAGAGCACGTGTTAAGAGTGTGGGGCGGGTTCCCGATAAGGAACCCGCCCCACACTCTTTTGTTTTCACCTCATTGCATATTCTCTAAATCTCTACCTGAAGGTTAGGATTTTTGATACGCTGAGAACATTCTACTCATTGGGGTGTACAAAGATTGTGCCTCCCCTCTGTTCGTGAAGGAGCTATGATGCTTCGACAATTATTCGCCCGCCCCACGAAGCGGACCATCCAGGTTGGCGGCACGGTACTGCTGGCAGGTGCCATGGTGTGCGGTAGCGTGCCGGCATATTCTCTTGGTGTTCTGAAACCTCGCCAAGTGACCCCTATTGTGCAGCCCAATGAACCGGCGGTGACCTGTAACGACCGCGCAATCTACGAATATAAGTACCTTCCGAATGCTTATGTGACTTACAGTCGCAAGATTATCTACGACTGGGCTGAGTGCGTTGGTCTAATTTCTGAATACCAGAAGTATCAGCTAATCGAAGAAAACACCGTAATTTCCCGTGGCCAGTTTGTGGAGTATTTGTATCGTCTGTCGGGTTCTCCTGAGGTGAAGAATCTTCCGGCTCAGTCTCCGTATGGCGATATCAAGACGGATGATCCGCGTTTTCCTGTGGTGATGTGGGCTCGTCAGCGGGGCATTACCTGGGGTTGGAGTGATGGGAATTTCCATTACGATGCCCCCGCGAATGAAACGACGACAGTAATCATGGCATACCGCCTAGCTGGTAGTCCGGCGGTCAAGCTACCCGATATGAATCCTCCGAATGAGGAAGAGCCCTGGACCAAGCGGAACCCCAACCTTCCTTACGGCTCAGAGTTGCATCGGGCCTATGTTTGGTTGAAATACACTGGAGCCGGCTTTGATAAGAAGTACACTGGCTTCCACGAATCGGTTAGGTACCATGACGTCGCGAGCATGGACTCTGAAGGTCGACGAGTGAGCCAATGGACTTTCCAGGCAACATATGAACAGGCTTTTGAAGTATTGCGCATGGCAGATACTCGAGGCGTATTTTAAGAGATTATAAAAATAGTTTGGTCCCCTGCTCTTCTATGCAGGGGACCAAACTATTTTCTAGTTTTCTGTGGACTCATTCTCGGCTTTAGGGATTCTCGGCGCTACAAGCTTTCCCTCAAATTTAAAATTATTAATTTCGATCCTTAATAGCTCATAAAGCTCAGAGTTGATTTTAAGAACCCATTTATCCCCCATAATTTTCTTTTGGGCCGCAGTTCTGGTCTTATCACTCATCTGACAAGCATCGAAAGCATTTGCGCCAATAATACTAAGACGCTTTGCGCCACCTTCAAGATAGAACCCCCATTGTGCTGCGAGAGCCTTATCTAGTGGAAATTTATCCTCTGGCTTGTCACTATCTTCGTAAGGATTATCAGAGCGCACTCCTGTAAAGGTGCAGTCGCTAGCCCACGAGCTGATATACCAGTTCGCTGCCTCGTGGTTATGTGCTTTATCTGAGACTGCGTCATGCCAGCTGGAGGATTCACCGATACAACCCACATAGTTATTCCTCGGCATTAGGGCAAACCACCCGTGGCCGCCGTTCTCTTGAGCCGCACACCCCCTTTCTATCGCCAAGATACAGAGCAAACCGACACAGTTTCATTCTCTCCTTCAGCTTCAGTGCAATGTTAAAAATATTTAAAGCAATAGATTTTATATACCTCATTAATATGTTGAGGAAAATTAAAATATTTACGTAAAACTTGAAACGAATTTATGTAAAAATCATAAATTTTTTTGCAAAGAGAAGAAAAAGCGATACACACTAGAGATACCTTCTGCAGCGCAGCACGGTGCTACGTGCAGAAAGTATTCGCCCACTAACATCACTTCGTCGTGATGAAGGGCGAATAATTCACTCACCTCTAGGAGACATCGATGTCTGAATATCATGCGCCATCGCGGCGCGCCCTTTTGGCAGGAGGAGCTCTTGCCGCAACCACTGCAGGAGTCTCAGCTTTCTCCCCAGCCCATGCGGAGCAAGCAAACAAGACTGAAGAGTTCATGACTCGCGCCCCAGAATGGGTAAAAAATACCCAGAAGCGGCTAGACGAGTTCAATAAGCGTCTGCAATATCTCACGTACACTGATACTGCGAGGGAGTACACAGCCCATAATCTTGCGAAGAACGGCCTTCACGTTAATGTTCTGGATTACTGCGTAGACCCCACGGGCGGAGTGGACTGCACCGATCAGCTGAATAAGCTGGCAGAGCGCTTGTATTGGCTCGGTGGAGGGTCAATTGAGCTACCTGCCGGTATTTACAAGGTGTCGCACCCCTTCATTCACTTGCTCGATAAGGTGGAGTTTTTCGGGCATGGAATGTCTACCCGAATCATTGCGACGCCCACAGATGCGCTTACCAAGGCAGCGGGTACCTCTGATGAATGTTTCGGTATCAACGTACAGCAGCTTACGGATAATATGCATACTAGGGCACCTCTAGCCCATGTTGCAGGCATTATTCTACACACTGAGTTTACGGGTAAGCCTAATGACCCTGAAGCTGTCCCTTCCCTCTCTAACCTAGAAATTTGGGATGTAGATATGGGTGTTGCGATTTTGGGGCTTCATGACCGAGGTATGAAAGTCGATAAAATCCGTGTCCGCAAGTCTTTGCGCCAAGGCTTGCTGGTTGGCAAACCTGTCGGTCATCCGTTACGCCGCAAAGATGGCAATAATCCTGGTGGCGCAGATAATAAGTTCCTTACAGTAGATATTTCTGATGCCAACCTTTCAGGGAAAAACTACGCCGGAATTGAAATCTATGCCTCCCAATGCAAATTTTTTGGGTCAACCAGCTGGTACAACCGCCGATCCGTGCTACAAAATTCTATCTACGTAACGCGGAAAAAGGACCAGTCCGACGATCAATATACTGCCAAGACCGGTGCTGGATGGTATGTCGCCGGAACGCGTAACCTCTTTCAAGGATGCACGGCTCAAGAGAACGGCGGCCACGGATGGTTCGCCCTAATGCCGCGGAATAACTATGTGGGCTGTATCGGTGAATCCTCCAGCTGGCATGACGCAGTCTCAAATAAAGCGCATAACCACGAGGCAGCGAACTGGTATATCAGCTCATGGGCTAGCGACTGCACCTTTACAGGAGTACGCTCAGACAACCCCTACGGGCCAAGCCAAGAAGTACCCCTAGAAAGAATCCTCGCTTCACTGTGGGGCTTCTATCTTGAAGGTAGTGTTAGGCGTTTGAATATTATTGGAGCAAACGCATACGACGAATGCCACATGGACTACGAAGACAATAACAAACCTAAACCCAAGGTTCTGAACGATAAATGGAAGTTTTCTATTAAAAATTCCCTGAACCCACCCTACAAGATTGAAATTAATCAGTATGTCTATAAATCTACTGAGGATTCAGCAGATATTTCTAATAAAAAAGATTTTCCAATCACTGAATAAAAATTACTAAAATGTGCGCCTCACCTAACATTAGGTGAGGCGCACATAGTTTATTTAAATTTGAAAGATTTATCTGCTAGACGAATCACTTCGATAGCCTGCTCATAAGTAGCGTAAGCCAACCATTCAAATTCATCGTTAGGCGATACGATACCATACCGTCGATACGATACGTTCTCAATAGAATCTTCATTATTTGGATTCTGAAGACCATAGTGTAACCAGGTGTATGCCTTATGAAGCTCCGAATTATATGGCATATTCGGCCATTTTTCCTTCCAAGGAGTAGGGGGGAAATACTTCTCAGGGTCATATGCAGCTACCGTTACTTTTGGACTGCCCGCCAACCGATACACCATCAAGGCAGTAGAAGACTCACTAGCAGGGGTATCGTAATGGAAATTCCCATCACTCCAACCCCAGGTAATGCCCCGCTCACGAGCCCACATCACCACAGGAAAACGCGGATCATCAGTCTTAATATCACCGTACGGTGACTGAGCTGGAAGATTCTTCACCTCAGGAGAACCCGACAGACGGTACAAATACTCCACAAACTGGCCACGAGAGATAACACTATCTTTCTTGACCATTTGGTGCTTCTGATACTCAGAAATCAGACCAATGCACTGCGCCCAATTAAAGATAACGCGACGCCCCAATTCACCATCTTGCCGATAGTACTCATATTCTGCGCGGTCGTTGCAGGTCACTGCCGGTTCGTCCGGCTGTACAATGGGGGTCACCTCGTGAGGCTTCAAATGCCCGGTGGCATACGCCGGAACACTACCGCACACCATGGCACCTGCCAGCAGTACCGTGCCACCGGCCTGGATGGCCCGCTTTGTGGGGCGGGTGAATAATTGTCGAAGCATCATAGCTCCTTCATGAACAGAGGGGAGGCACAATCTTTGTGCGCCCCAATGAGTAGAACGTTCTCAGCGTACCAAAAATCCTAACCTTCAGGTAGAGATTTAGGGAATATGCAATGAGGTGAAAGCAAAAGAATGGGGGGCGGGTTCCTTTGATTAGGAACCCGCCCCACACTTTTGTTTTAGTGCTGTGCCGCCAGCTGCTCGCGGATACGCGCCACCGTCACCGCATCCGTCGTATTCTCACCCAGCAGGTTCGGCTTACCCGCGCCGTGATAATCACTCGAACCCGTCACCAGAACCTCACGGCCCGCCGCACGCTGACACTCAATGAACTCCAGCAGACGCGCCCGGTCCTCCGGAGAGTTCTCACGGTGATAAACCTCCACGCCCGCCAGGCCAGCATCCACCATCAAACCCAGGTACTCCAGGCTCAGGGCGGGGCCACGCATCGTACTCATCGGATGCGCAATCACCGGCACACCCCCAGCCTCACGCACCAGACGCACCGCCTCCAGCGGGTCCAGCGCATCCTGGGGCACATAGTAGGGGCTGCCCGTGTACAGCAGCTTCGCGAAAGCCTCAGAACGATCAGCAACCACACCAGCAGCAACCAGCGCATCAGCAATATGGGGGCGGCCCACCGCCGTGTTCCCCTCCCCCACCTGCGCCAACACGTCATCCCAGGTCAGCGGGTAGTCAGCGGCAAGACGGCCCACAATAGCCTGCGCACGGCCCTCACGGCTGGCGCGAATCGCCTCCACACGGCGCGCCAACTCCGACTCCATCGGGTCAAAACCATAAGCGAGCAGATGAATGGTCTTCGTGCGTGCGCGGCCCTCACCGTCGGTGTACCGGTAACGGCAGGAGAACTCGGCACCCGGCAGAAAATCCAGACCGTACTCACCCGCCAGCTGAGCCGCCTGCGCCCAACCAGCCGTCGTATCGTGATCAGTCAGCGCAAACCCAGCCAACCCGGCGCGAGCAATCAGCGGCACCAGCTCGGTCAGGCTCTGCGTGCCGTCAGAAATAGCGGAGTGAATATGCAGATCGTAACGCCCGGCACGGTTCAGGTTTTCAGGCGCGCCCGATTCAGCGGGCTGCGGTGCCTGCTGCGCATTAGGTGCACTATTTCGGTGTTCTGTCTGCGTCATATTCTCTCCTTCCCCGCCCCTGCTAGTTCGTCGCCACCTCAGCGGGGTTTAAGTCATGTCATCTACTCTTCTGATTCAACCCTACCAATATCGGCGGCGCAATATCGGGCACCCGGTCGCAGGTCAAAGATATATTCTGACCCACCGCACCCTCTCTTATGGTCAAAAGCGCTAAAACACCTGCCCACCAGTATTGAAGACGATATGATTAACCCATGACTGAGAACAATAAGAAGAGCACCGAAGCTCAGAAGACTGACCACCGCAGCACCCCTAAGGCGTCTGCGTTCACCGAATTCATTGCCGCAAACTGGGCACCTGCCGAAGATGACGGCTACACCCGCGAGCCCGTAGCAGACTACGCAGCTGAGCGCCGCGCCAAGATCTCCAAGGCATTCCCCGGCGAGCGCCTCGTCCTGCCCGCAGGCCCGCTGAAGGTCCGCTCCAACGACTGCGACTACCGCTTCCGCCCCCACTCGGCGTTTGCGCACCAGACCGGTCTGGGCATCGACCACGAGCCCGACGCCGTGCTGATCTTCGAGCCCGTCGAAGAGGGTACCGGCGACAACGGCTCCAACCACGAGGTCACCCTGTACTTCCGTCCGCTGGCTGGCCGCGACACCGCAGAGTTCTACGCGGATGCACGCTACGGCGAGTTCTGGGTTGGCCCCCGCCCCACCCTGAAGGAATTCTCCGAGCGTTACGGTCTGCGTACCCGCGACCTGTCCGAGCTTGAGGTTGCTATCACTAAGAACGCCGGCAATCAGGGCCTGGGCGGCGTGAACATCCGCCTGGTCCGCAATGTTGACCCGGCTGTTGACGCGCTGGTTGACACCTCCCGCTACAACACCGGCGTGGAGCTGGAGCAGGCTGACAAGTTGGACTCCGAACTGGCCGTGGCTCTCTCCGAGGCTCGCCTGATTAAGGACGCTATCGAGGTTGAGAACCTGCAGCGTTCCGTTGACATGACCGTCAAGGGCTTCGAAGAGGTCATTCGTGAACTGCCGAAGGCTAAGGAGCACCACCGCGGTGAGCGCGTCGTTGAGACTGCGTTCTTCTCCGTGGCACGTACCGACGGTAACGACCTGGGCTACGACACCATCGCAGCGTGCGGTAACAACGCAACCATCCTGCACTGGATCCGTAACAACGGCACCGTCGATGACGGCAAGCTGCTGCTGCTGGACGCAGGCGTTGAGGACGACACCCTGTACACCGCAGACGTGACCCGCACCTTCCCCGTGAACGGTAAGTTCACCGAGGTTCAGGCGAAGGTCTACAACGCTGTGCTGGAGGCTGCTGACGCCGCATTCGCTGTGGCGAAGCCGGGCCGTAAGTTCCACGAACTTCACGACGCCGCTATGGAGGTTCTGGCTCACCGTCTGGAAGAGTGGGGCCTGCTGCCGGTTTCTGCCGAGGTTTCCCTCACCATTGAGGGCGGTCAGCACCGCCGCTGGATGCCGCACGGCACCAGCCACCACCTGGGTCTGGACGTGCACGACTGCGCGCAGGCGAAGGCTGAACTGTACATGTGGGCTGAGCTGGAGCCGGGCATGGTCTTCACCATTGAGCCGGCACTGTACTTCAAGGAAGAGGACATGTCTATCCCCGAGGAGTACCGCGGTATCGGTATCCGCCTTGAGGACGACGTGCTCTGCACCGAGGACGGCAACGTGAACCTCTCCGCTGCGCTGCCGCGCACCGTTGAGGGTATTGAGGAGTGGATGGCGAAGCTGGCGAAGTAACGCCTAGCCCCCCTCCAGTTACGTTAGTAACGTCTTATAGGGAAAGCCCCTCACCGATTCGTTCGGTGAGGGGCTTTCTCGTGTCTTCTAAGTGCTGTCTTCTATGCCTGCCGTATGAGCCGCTACGGGCGGCTACCGCCGTTACGGCGTGAAGTTATTCGGAGTCCTGCGAGGAGTTATCGTGCAGGCCCTGCGGGCGCGGGGTCGGACGCTGCGGCTTGGGCTGAATCAGCTTCGCGTATTCTTCCGGGTCGTCCACGCGCAGACCGTACCGCTGTGCCGGGCGCTTCTGCGTATCTGACTTCTGAGCGGTCGCCTGGTCAGTACTTGCCTGTTCCTGTTCGGAAGGCTGAGCGGATTGTGCGGACTGAGTAGGCTGTGCAGGCTGTGCGGGGGCAACCGGTGCGGGCATGTTCTGCGCCGCACTCTGAGCCACCGCGTTCTGCGCAGTAGTATCACGCTCGGGCAGGTTCTGGTTCGGCGCCGGCTGACTACCCGCTTGCGCACGGTACGAGGGTGCCTTCGGCGCACCGGTCGGAACCGGTGCACCATTCATCGAAACGGTACTCTGAGCCGCCCGCGCCTGCGAAGCCTCCGGGGCCGCCGCCGCCCGCGCAGCCGCAACCGCCGCCGAGAAGCGAGGGTGCGCACCCAGCACGCGGCGTGCATCCTGAGCGTACTCCGGCAGAGCGTACATCACGGTACGCGAGGGAATCGCCTCGGTACGCATCGGGTAACGAATACCGCGATTACGACGAAGAATATACATCTGCCACAGCACAAACACGGCAACCGACAGCGGCACGTACTTGAGTGCTTCAGAGATAAAAGAGTCACCGGCAAGGGTCATCAGCACCGAAAACACCAGGCCAATCACCGCACCCTGAATCGCCGCAGAAATCAGGGCACGACCGTAACCGGGCTGTACCGGGTACTCCACCTGGCGGATACCATCATTGACCAGGTACAGCGCCGTCACCGGATAATCCTGCTCGCTGAGCACGTCAAAAGCGGCGAGCGCATCATCGTGACGAACGAAGGAGGCGATCGCCTCACCGGCGGGCAGGGGCTTGCCCTGAGCCTGCGCCAGGCGCGAGGCCAGATATGAAGAAGGCGGGGTCGAGGGAATATTCGGCAGGTTAGAAGTCATGGCTCCTATTCTACCGCCCGACCTAACCCTGGACCCGGTGGGCAGTCAGCTCCTCTACAGGCGTAGCGAACACCTGTTCAATTAGGCTTCTCAAAGTGCGAATCCCCGCGGCGGGGCGTACCCTAGAGAGGTGAGCAATTCGAAGTTCAGCACCCCCAGCAAGATTTACATTGCCCGCCTTTTGGGCCTCGACGTTTTTGACCCCTTCGGTGACCGCCTCGGCCGTCTCCGAGATGTCGTCGTGCTCAAACGCGGCCTGGGCGCTTCCATTGCGGGCGCCCGCCCCGCCAAGGGCAGCGAACCCATTGTTGTCGGCATCATCGTTGAGGTGCTCGGCAAGAAACGTGTGTTCATGCCCATGACCCGTGTGCGAAGTATCGACGCTTCACAGATCATTTCGACCGGCCTGGTGAACCTGCGCCGCTTCGAACAGCGCAACTCTGAGACTCTCATCGTGGGTGAGCTCTTTGACCGCCGCGTGCGTCTGCTCGACGGCAGCGGCGACGCCGTCATTGAGGACGTCGCCATTGAGCAGCGCCGCAACGGCGACTGGGGCGTGACCGAGCTGTTCGTTTCCCGCGTCAGCTCCTCCTCCAGCACGTGGCGCCGCCGATCCAAGGAGACCCTCATCGTCGACTGGGACGAGGCATTGCTCTCCACCGACGTGGAACCACAGGCGGCAACCGCGTTTGTGGCGAACCATGAGAACTCCAAGCCCGCCGACCTTGCGGACGCCATCCACGAGATGAGCGATAAGCGCATGGTCGAAATCGCCGCCGAGCTGCAGGATGAACGCCTCGCGGACGTTCTGCAGGAGCTACCCGCCGAGGACCAGGTGCAGATTCTGTCGCACCTGGACGACGAGCGTGCCGCGCAGGTCCTCGAAGAGATGGAACCGGACGACGCCGCCGACCTGCTTATCGAACTGGACGACGCACAGCGTGAAAAGCTGCTCGAGCTCATGGAACCCGACGAAGCAGACGACGTGCGTCGACTGCTCGAATACGACGAGGGTACCGCCGGTTCGCTCATGAACCCCGTGCCGATCATCCTCTCCCCCGAGGCGACCGTTGCGGAGGCGCTCGCGCACATCCGCGCCGAGGAAATTCCTCCGGCAATGGCGGCTGCCGTCATGGTGACGCGCCCGCCCCTGGAAACGCCGACCGGCAAGTACCTGGGTCTGGTGCACATGCAGAAGCTTCTGCGTGTGCCGCCGAGTGAGCCGATTGGTCACATCCTCGATACCGACACTGAGCCTGTCTCTGACCAGGCAAGTTTGGAAGAGCTGGCACGCGTGCTGGCGACCTATGACCTGACCATCGTTCCCATTGTGAACGAATCGCACCGCCTGGTAGGCGCAGTGACCATCGACGACGTGCTCGATGCGCTCCTGCCCGAAGACTGGCGCACTTACGATGATGGAACTCCCGTACGAAAGGTAGGACGACGCTTTGCCTGAATCGAACCGCCGCGACGCAAACCGTACCGAAGAGAACCCCCGCATCGATAAGGCGCGCATCCTCAAGGACCGCCTGGAGAAGAAGTACGCTGAACGCAACCGTGAGCGCGGCGACTCCCGCCCGCAGCGTAGCGACTCGCAGCTGAGCACCCCCGGCACCCGCAAGCCGAAGCTGTTCTCGAGCCCCAACCCGGACGCTTTCGGCCGCATGACCGAGGGTTTTGCACGCTACATGGGTACCCCGCAGTTCCTGATGTGGATGACTATTTTCTGTGGCGTGTGGCTGGCGTGGAACTCCCTGGCACCGGAGGAGATGCAGTTCGACCCGCGTAGCCTGAACTTCACCCTGCTGACCCTGATGCTGTCCCTGCAGGCTTCTTACGCTGCTCCCCTGCTGCTGTTGGCGCAGAACCGTCAGGACGACCGCGACCGCGTGGTGGCCTCTGAGGACCGTAAGCGTGACCAGCAGAACCTGGAGGAGACCCAGTACCTGACCCGCGAGATTGCTTCGCTGCGTATTGCTCTGCGTGAGGTTGCGACCCGTGACTTCGTTCGTAGCGAGCTACGTGACATTCTTGAGGAACTGCAGAACATTGCGCAGGAGCAGGAGCGTCACGCCGAGCAGCTGCAGGACATCAGTGAGGACATTGAGGACCTTGAGGAGGCTATCGACGATATCGATATCTCCGAGGGCGAGGAAAAGGACGCTGAGGAGCAGGAGGCTGAGGATAAGAACTCTGGGGGCAAGAGCCCTGAAGGCACCGAGAACGGTACCGAGCAGGCTTCTGACAAGGCTGAACGCCCCGCGAAGGACTCCGCACAGGATCCCCACCGAGGCGATTTGAGCCAGCCTCAGAGCCGCGAATCCCAGCAGGCACAGCAGCAGGCAGAGCGCACCCGTGAGGGAGGCGCCCGTGACCGCTAATTCGCCCCTGCAGGATGCGCTCTACGCGGCACTTGCCCGCGTCGAGGATCCCGAACTGCGCCGCCCCATTACGGAGCTGGGCATGGTGGAGACTGCGCTCGTGCATCCTGAACTGGATGAGCACGGTGAGCCGATTCCCGGCCGTCACTGGGCTGAGGTCACGGTGCTACTCACCATTGAGGGTTGCCCGCTGAAGAACACCATCGAGCAGCAGGTTCGTGACGCCGCCGCCACTGTTGAGGGTATCGAGCGTGTGCAACTGCAGGTGGGTGCGATGAACCCGCAGCAGCGTTCCGCTCTGCGTTCGATGCTCAAGCCGGAGCGTTCCAACCCGTTTACCGCACCCGGTTCGCTGACCCGCGTGTTCGGTGTGGTGTCCGGTAAGGGCGGTGTGGGCAAGTCCTCCATGACCGCGAATCTTGCCGCCGCGTTCGCTTCGCGCGGGCTTGCGGTGGGCATTATTGACGCGGATGTGCACGGCTTCTCCATCCCGGGTCTGCTGGGTATTACCGACGCCCCGACCCGCCTGGATGACCTGATTCTTCCGCCGACCGTGGATGTGCCCGCCCCCGCCCAGCGTTGGGGTGAGCAGAAGGTCAGCGGCGGCTTTATTCGCGTGATTTCTATCGGCATGTTCCTCAAGGGCAACGAGCCGGTGGCGTGGCGCGGCCCCATGCTACACCGTGCCCTGGAGCAGTTCATCATGGATGTGCACTTCGGCGCCCTGGATGTGTTGCTGCTCGATTTGCCGCCCGGCACCGGCGATATTGCCATCTCCATGGCTCAGCTGTTGCCGAATGCGGAGCTGGTGCTCATTTCCACCCCGCAACACGCCGCGGTGGATGTGGCGGAGCGTGCCGGTACCCTGAGCTTGCAGACCGGTCAGAAGGTCGTGGGCGTGGTGGAGAACATGGCTGCCATGACCCTGCCGGACGGTACCGTGCTCGACATGTTCGGTTCTGGCGGCGGTCAGGTGCTCGCTGAGCGTCTTTCGGAGGCGCTCTCCTACCCGGTACCGCTGCTCGGTTCCGTCCCGCTGGATGTGAACCTGCGTACCGGCGGCGACGAGGGCACCCCGGTGGTCTGGAGCCACCCGAACTCCCCCACCGCCGAAGAGATTCAGTCCATCGCCTCGCAGCTACTACAGTCGGGCGAGTCGAGGGCGGGTCAGAGCCTGCCGCTCTTCGTTTAGAGATTGAGCGTCTACAGGCTGATACAGAAAGAACCCCGCACCATCACGGTGCGGGGTTCTTTCGTTTCAAAATCTTAGGTGGCGTCCACGTCGAAGGGGGCGTATGCGCCTCGCGGAAGAGCACGGCTCTCCGACTTTTCCTTCTCCTTCAGCAGCGCCTCTTCACGTTCCTTCGCCTCACGCTCACGCTCGGCGTCATCCTCAGCGAACGCCTGCTTCACAATCACGCGCGGATCGTACTGGCGGGGGTCGTACTGGCGCCAGTTAATATCTTCCAGACCCGTCTCGCCCAGGGCTTCCTTGAAGTCGTCCTTCGCGTCAAACGCCATGCGGCGCACAGTCTTGACGAATTCACGGATCTGTCGGGCGTATTCGGGCATGCGTTCGGGACCAATCACCACAAACGTGATGATGGCCAAAATAATCAACTCGGTGCCACTAATACCAAACACAGAATATAGATTATCAGTTCCGAGCCAGCACCGCCGAACCCGCGGCGCTTTCTGGACGTGTCTTTAAGCTCTGGACAAGCAGAAGGCGTACGCTACAGCGCCGCAGAGGGGCATTGCGCCCACGGCTAAGAACACCACATCAGCGGTTTACAGCGGGTAGTCTCCGCCGCCGGGTTAAAACGCTGCGGCTCCAACCGCAGGCACGCCCACCTCCCGAACGCAAAAGACCGCCGGCAGCACACCGGCGGTCTCCAGTCACGATATTCCGTTTACGGCGGGTAGTCTCCACCGCCGGGTTAAAACGCTGCGGCTCCAGCCGCAGGCACGCCCGCCTCCCGAACGCAAAAGACCGCCGGCAGCACACCGGCGGTCTCCAGTCACGATATTCGGTTTACGGCGGATAATCTCCACCGCCGGGGAGCTGCTTCCAATGCCACAGCCAGCCAACCCAGCCCCACTGCGCACACGCACCCGCCACCAGCAACGCCCAACGATACGCCCGCGAACGGCTCGCCGCCGCCACCACAATCACCAGCGGGAACAACGGCAACAACAGACGGAACGTCGACGACTGCGGATTCAAAAAGAGAATCAAATACGCAAAATAGCTCAGGCACCACAGGTTCAGCGGAGCCGCCAAAACCCTACGCGCCAGAGGGCTCAAACACAGAGCAATAAAACCCAAAATCAGCAGAGTCAGCAGCACCGGAGCCGCATACCCAAAGTACAGGTAACCCTGCGACAGCCACGGCTGAATCGGTGCCAAATGGGTACCGCGCCACGCCGTCTCCGTGGCGGTGTACGCATCCACACGGCCCGTAGCCCACCACGCAATCGCAGGCCACACCAGCGCACACGCACACACCACCAAGGCGCTGACCAGCTGCCCCAGATGGCGCACAAACGCCGTGCCCATACCCGACTGGCGGCTCGAACGCACCCAGCACGCAAACCACAACAGGCCGGCAGCCGCGCCCAGGGGCACACCCACCGGGCGGGACAGGCACGCCAACGCCGCCACAGGAACCAGCAGGCCGTAGCGTCCCTGAACCAGGCACAGCAGCGCACCGGCAAGGAACACCAGGTTCAGCGACTCCGCATACGGCACCTGAAGCACCGGCGCCACCGGCAAGAACGATACCAACGCCACAGCCCACATGGACAGCGCAGAATGCGACTCCTCACTTGTGAAACCGGTCGCCTTCAACGACGCCTCAAACAGCAGGTAAATCACCCACGCCGCCGCAAAACCGGCAATCAGAGCAACCGTCGCCGCCACCGGGTAGTACCCGATGCCCGTCGCATGGCTAATAGCACCGGAAAGCTGCGGGAAAATCGGGTAAAAAGCCCACTGATTCTGCTGAACCACACCCGCCGCATTCACCGGCAGCTCACTCGGGTAGCCCTGTACCGCGATCTGCTCATACCAGCCGGCATCCCAGATGCTAATGAACGACAAATAATCCAGATGCTGACCCCACGGGCTGCGCAGCTGCTGCTGGCCAACCACAGCAAACACGATGAAGCCCCACACGCGGGACAGACCGTAAATCAGCAGTACCGACAGCCACGCGGGCAGGGCACGCAGACGCTCCCCCACCCGGTGCAGGCGCTCACCGGCGGCGGTGTACGCCCAGGTCAGCAACTCATCAAAAGACTCGCCCTGTTCCTTCGTGGAGGCGGTGCGAGGGGCAGAATCAGCGGCAGAGTGAGCGCGGGCAGGCGGAACAGGACTAGTGTGCTGAGAAGGAACGCTCACCGGCACTAGCTCCCCTCAGCCGCCGAAGGCACGCCCTCAGCTTGCGGGTTCTTTCGCTTCTCCACAAAGTCATGCGCGCTCAAGGTGCTCTCCGCATCATCAGCCAGCGGAACCGCACCGCGGCGAACCGACTCAGCGGCAGCAACGTTAGCATCAGCAGATTCTGCGGTCGAAGCAGCAGACTCAGCGGCGGGTGCGTTCTCAAGTGCCTTGTTATCTTCGGATGCACCGACGAGAGGAGCGATAAAGCCGAAATCCTCCACACGGTCGAAGGTGCCCAGACCGTCACGGCCCACGCCGCTGAAGAACGCGGCACCGGGCACGGCACGCTCACCGCCGAGCGCCACAACGGAGAGCACCGCAATGCCCGAAATCAGCAGGGCAAGCAGAATCAGAAGAAAGTTCATGTCAATCTCATATCATGCAGGACCGTCAACCCCTGACGGTCACCTAAATTTAAATAGTAGCGCCAGCACCGGCAGAATCAGCACCAACAGAGTTAGCGCCGCGGCTAGTCCTCGTCGCGGTTAGTCCTCGTCACGGTCGCTGAGCAGCCAGGCACGCAAATCGGCGTGGCAGCGGGTCAGCTGGCTAAAGCTCACGTGCTCGTTATCGGTGTGAGCCAGCAGAGCGTCACCGGGGCCGAAGTTCACCGCGGGAATACCGATCTCGCTCAGGCGTGCTACGTCCGTCCAACCGTACTTCGGCTGAGGCTCCTGCCCCACCGCCTCAATCAGAGATGCCGCCAGCGGGGTGTCCAGTCCGGGGCGTGCCGCCGGGGAAAGATCCACAAAGTCCAGCTCGTATCCGGCGAAGACCTCACGCACGTGGGCGACCGCCTCATCCAGGGCCTTATCCGGGGCAAAACGGTAGTTCACGTGCATTGCCGCCGCATCAGGAATCACGTTACCGGCAACACCACCAGAAATCTGCACCGCATTCAGACCCTCACGATAGTCCAGGCCCTCCACCGCGATAGTCTTCGGTTCGTAGGAGGCGAGCGCTGCCAACGCCGGTGCCAGTGCGTGAATTGCGTTCTCGCCGCGCCACGCACGTCCCGAGTGGGCAGCAAGGCCGCGGGTGCGCACGAAGAAACGCATGGTGCCGTTGCAGCCGCCCTCAATGGTGCCGTTGGTCGGTTCAAGTAGCACGCCGAAGTCTGCGTCAGTGATGAGCTCACCGTGGTTGCGAATCAGGCGTGCCAGCCCGGAGAGTTCGCTGGCGACTTCTTCGTTGTCGTAGAAGATGTAGGTCAGGTTGTAGTCGGTGTCCTGCGCGGTCAGTTCGGCGGCAAGCTTCAGCTGAACCGCCACGCCGCCCTTCATGTCGGTGGCGCCGCGACCGTAGAGCACGCTGTGGCCGTCCTCTTCACGCACCGTGGACGGCACGGTACCCAGCGAGCCCTCAACGGTGGGCAGGGGCACGGTATCCAGGTGACCGGCAAGAATAATGCGGGTGCGTTCCCCCTCAACGCCGGGCAGCGGCGGGAACTCGGTGCGGGCGATAATGGCGTCCCCGTCACGGGTCAGGTGCAGGTGCGGGCAGAACGACAGCGCCGTGTGCACGGCGTCAGCAATTGGCTGCTCATTGCCGGAAACCGACTCGTAATCCAGCAGGGCACGGGTCAGCTCGGGCATGGACACGTCCAGGTTCAGCGGTGGCTGCGGTACCTCGTGAAGCTCAGAATTATTGGGGGAAACGCTCATCCTTCCACCTTACAGGTTCGCCCGCGCCGACACCCACGCCTTCAACGCCCAGATCGAGCATTTGAGACGGTCTTGAAGGGGCTCTCACCCCCAAAACTATAATGGGTGGCATGTCTGAAAACACTCCCCGTTACGCCTCCGGCGTCGCACTGGTCAATGTTGTTGTCTCTGGCGAGCACGCCGGCACCGTCCTGGATGCCTGGTTCCCCGCCCCCTCCCTCACCCAGACCCCCGACCTGTCCATCGCGGACGAGCTGGAGGACCTGGCCGTTGAGCACCCTGCGCGCAACGCCCGTACCGAGGTGCGTACCGCCTCCATCAACCTGGATGAGGCACCCGAAGACGCGGTCGACGCGTACCTGCGTCTGCACCTGCTCTCGCACACTCTGGTTCGCCCCAACGAGCTGAACCTAGACGGCCTGTTCGGCACCCTGGCGAACGTTGCGTGGACCAACCACGGCCCGGTGCTTGCCGCCGAGTTCCAGAAGCTGGCGATTGGTCTGCGCAAGCTGGGCCACCTGAGCGTGAGCCACATTGATAAGTTCCCGCGCCTGGTGGATTACGTGGTTCCCGCCGGCGTGCGTATTGGTGACGGTGACCGTCTGCGCCTGGGTGCGCACCTGGCGTCCGGCACGACCGTGATGCACGAGGGCTTCGTGAACTTCAACGCCGGTACCCTGGGCACCTCCATGGTTGAGGGCCGTATTTCTCAGGGTGTTGTGGTGGGCGACGGCTCGGATGTGGGTGGCGGCGCCTCCACGATGGGTACCCTCTCCGGCGGCGGCACTCAGCGCGTGTCTATTGGTGAGCGTTCTCTGCTGGGTGCGGAGTCCGGTATCGGTATTGCCCTGGGTGATGACTGCGTGGTTGAGGCTGGCCTGTACGTGACCGCCGGTTCGCGCGTGAGTGTTCTGCTGCCCGGTCAGGAGGCGCGTGTGGTGAAGGCTGCGGAGCTGTCCGGCGTGTCGAATCTGCTGTTCCGCCGCAATTCGATCAGCGGCGCGATTGAGGTTCTGCCGCGTGCGAAGAACACCGTGGAGCTGAACGAGGCGCTGCACCTGAACTAGTCTGTAGCTGAACTAGCGCTGGTTGCCCTTGCAAACGTTGGGGGTCGGCCCGCGAACTTTAGGGATCGGCTTTAGGGGTCGGGATGTGTGAAGCATCCCGGCCCCTTTTCTGTGTCCTGTGTTCCTTCTTCTGCCGCTCTCACAGGCTGGGCTCGAATCCGCGGCGGCTACGATGACCGTTTTCAGGGCGGGATGCTCGGGCTTTCGCTAGGCTGGTAGTACCGGGTACAGCGCACCCGCCATGACTGACCACTTGTACAGTTCAGAGAGGAACTCAGATGTCTGAATCAACTAAGTCAGAGTCGACGATGAGCGAAACCTACCGGCACTTTACGCGCCTTTTCCCCTACCCGCACGAGCGTATTCCAATGGGTGCTCCTGCCGCTGATGCCATGGCTCGTTACGATGAGCTGGCTAAGCTGGGGCGCGCGCAGGGGTTCGTCCCCTTCTTCCTGAACCTGAACGATACGGTACTTGAAAGCATGGTTATCGCGGTGTCCCTTGAGCACGACATCATTGACGATGTTGAGACTCTGACCCCCGAGCAGGTGAGCGCCTACACTCGTGCCGTCCTGCAGCGTTACCGTACCGCCCGGGGTGGTGCCTCCGCCGAAGAGTATGGCAGCGCAGTCATTGCCCAGCAGCTGCGCCGGGTTGCCGACGATGGCGAAGAGACTCACGAGGACAACCCGGACGACTTCAACCTCAACGAGCTTATTGACGAGTTTATGAGCTCCGATCTTCTGCCCGATGAGGAGCCCGAAGATGACGCCCCGACTCTTTCCGCCCTGCTCTGCTACGAGCTTTTGGATGAAGAAGAGAAAGGCGAGATGCTCCTGCTGCAGATTCCGACCGATGACCCCGCCGATATTCCCGCGTACCTGCCCTTCGGCGGCTGGAATGACTGCCCAGGCGCTGAAACTCAGCTGGCGTTCACCCACTATTGGCGTGAAAAGTACGGTGCCATCCCGGCGGCTCTTGACGGTGCTGACTGCCTAGAGTTTCTGGTGGAACGCCCCGTCACCGACCCGGTGGAGGCGAAGAAGGTGGCGGTCGAACAGTTCGCGTTTTGTTCTGATCTTCCGTTCCAGGTGTTTGAGGATTTTGAGCAGCTGACGGAGTTTATTCACCAGAGCCGCCAGTGGTATTTCTGGTGGGATTAGACGCAAGCTATACAGCGAGGTGGGGGCGAGTGTCGACACACCTCAATAACGCCTCCCACGTGCTCACATCAGAGTGCACAAGCGCACAGTGTTCCGCAGTACTTACACCGCATGCACGGCTGTACCATTAGATACAGCTCAACAGCTTTTGTCCCCCATCCGGAGCACTTTTTCCGGATATATAAAGCCCGAAAGGACATCATGAAGGTACTCGTTACCGGCGGCGCCGGCTACATCGGCTCCCACACTGTACTTGAACTGCTCAAGGCAGGCCACGACGTCGTCGTCATGGATAACCTCGCGAACTCTTCCGAGGAGTCCCTCAAGCGCGTCACCGAGCTGGCCGGCCGCGCCCCCGAATTCCACATGGTTGACCTGCTCGACCTCGAAGGTATGAAGGCTCTCTTCAAGCAGGTTCGCCCCGACGCTGTGATTCACTTTGCGGGCCTGAAGGCTGTGGGCGAGTCCGCAGAGAAGCCGCTGTGGTACTACCAGACCAACGTGGCTGGCACCCTGAACCTGCTGTACGCAATGGACGAGGCTGACTGCCACTCCATCGTGTTCTCCTCCTCCGCTACCGTGTACGGTGAGCCCGAATCCATGCCTCTGATCGAGAAGATGAACATGGATGCGCAGTCCTGCTACGGCCGCACCAAGGAGCACATCGAGGACATGCTGGTTGACCTGGCTGCTTCCGATCCCAAGTGGAACATTGCTCTGCTTCGTTACTTCAACCCCGTTGGTGCGCACGAGTCCGGCCGTATTGGTGAGGACCCGGCGGGTATCCCGAACAACCTGGTGCCCTTCATCGCGCAGGTTGCTGTGGGTCGCCGCGATCACCTGAACGTCTTCGGTAACGACTACCCGACCGTTGACGGTACCGGCGTGCGCGACTACATCCACGTGGTTGACCTGGCTGACGGTCATCTGAAGGCGCTGAACTACATTACTGAGCACGGCGGCCTGCACACCTGGAACCTGGGTACCGGTAACGGCTACTCGGTTCTGCAGGTTCTGCACGCGTTCGAGGAGGCGTGCGGTAAGGAGCTGCCGTACAAGATTGTGGATCGTCGCCCCGGTGACGTTGCGGTCTCTTACGCTGATCCTTCCTCTGCTCTGGCGGATCTGGGTTGGAGCGCTAGCCGCGACATTAAGACCATGGTTCGCGACCACTGGAACTGGCAGAAGAACAACCCCAACGGTTACGAAGCCTAAGCTGTTTTAGCCCCTTGTGAGGGGTGTTGAAGAGTGCCCGATAGGTGTTATCTCACCTATCGTCCGGGTACTCCGGCCAACGACAATCAGCGGATACAACAAAGCCCCCGCACTCCCCTTTCGGGATGAACTGCGCCCCGAAACTTGGACGCTATAAATACTAGCCGCTATGCAGCTTCCTGCAGGGCCTGATCCCGGTACTCTACCGGAGTCAGGCCCTTAAGC
>QWCT01000277.1_pt1 | contig 56185 bp, 54 predicted proteins | sample 1972681 | NCBI WGS metagenome assembly QWCT01 (sample SAMN09866701, study PRJNA288562) | Human oral metagenome isolate pre3_saliva, whole genome shotgun sequencing... | isolation source: mouth | host: Homo sapiens | place: USA: California
TTCCTCTTTACTCGCAGGATGTGTAAATTTTACCTTGTAAGCATGTAAAAATTGTCTATTTATCCCAAGCTCTTTATTTAAGCCATTTCCATAAAGCTCATCCCCAACAATTGTATGCCCAATTGATTTCAAATGCACACGAATTTGGTGCGTTCTTCCTGTAAAAAGCTCACATTCCACAAGCGTCACATTTTTTTCAGGATAAGTTTTCAACACTTTTACAGCCGTTTTCGCATACTGACCTCTCTCGTCAATAATTCTCTCCAAATTATCGCCATCTCGAAAAATCCGTCTTTCGATAATGATTTTATTTGTTCCATTTTTTTCCAAAATTTCATTATTAAAATCATTTTTATCTTTCAAATTTAAATTATATTTTGTATTTTTGCTATCAAAATCTATATTTTTATTTATTTTAAAATTTATATTTTCAAAATTGCTTTTACTTTCCAGATTTAAATTATTATTTTCTTTTTTACTGTCAAAATTTATATTTTCTCCAATTTTGTTATCTTTATTTTCAAAATTTGAATTATTTTCAATTTTCTCAATTTCATCATACTTTTTCATTTTTCCAAAATTAACTTTTTCAACTTCAGCTTTCAAATTTTCTTTCTCAAAATCCTGAATTTTATGATTTTCCCCATCTTTTGCCAATTCATCTTTAATTATAGAAATTTCCTCATCATCAATAATTCCATTCACAATCGCCAAATATTTTTTCTCAAAAATCGAAAAATTTTGCAAAAACGCCTGTGCAAAACTGTTTTTAGCAATAATAATCAATCCAGATGTATTCATATCGAGTCTGTTATAAAATCGTGGCACTCTTACTTCACCATATTTTTCCAAAAAATGATTCACAACCCCATTTGCCAAAGTAAAATCAGCTTTTTTCTGTGTCGGATGTGTCAGTAAAAATGGCTCTTTATTCACAACCAAAATATCTTCATCTTCAAACACAATATCAATCGGCAATTTAATTGGCTTAATATCAGTCCCTTTCTTCTTCTCCACAACCTTCAAATTTCCATGCGACGGCAATTTTTTCGTAAGCCTAACCTGCTTCCCATTCAAAAAAACTTCCACATTTCTCAAACTTCTCCCCGAATAATTCTGCACTTCTCGCAAATACTGGGAAATTTTCATTCTCTGATGTTCCTTCTCAATCCTAAATTTTTTCAATATTTATGCACTTCCTTTTTTATTACTTCCAATTTTTTTTGCTTTCAAAATCGCCAAAATTTTTCAACAAATAAATTTATCTTACAAAAACCAAATTTTTCCTAAAAATATTTATTTTTCTACAATTTACAACTTTTTATTTTTCAAAATTACAATCAATTTCCCACTTTCAAATTCAATACTTGCCTCATTTTCACAAATCACATTACTCACAAGCCGAGAACTTTCCCTTTTTACATCAATCCCATCAGTCTCAAACTTAAATCCCTTAAGCGTCAACTTCTTCACATTTTCACTTATTGGAACAATCGAAAATTCAAAGTTTTTTTTATTTTTCAAGGCAAACGATTTTTCTGCATAAAAAATTTCTTCATCTTCCAATAAAAACACAATATTTTTATACTTTTCCATCAAAAATAAATTACTCAAAGTCATATCAAGCCTATTTCCAAGCCCTCCAACGATAAATATCTTCTCAATAAAATCTTCATTTCCCAAAAATTTATTAATTTCTTCTAAAATCAACTCAAAATCAGTAAAATCCTTATCTCGTGGAAATTTTTTTATCAAAACATTTTTACTTTTATAATATTCCAAAACTTTTTTCTCAATCGAATCCAAATCCCCAATAATCATTTCGGGAACCTTCCCGTACTGAAAAGCAAAATTTGCGCCACCATCCGCACAAAAGCAAATCGTCTCTTCCGAAACCAATCTATCCATAAATTCCTGCGAATATTTATACTCTCCATTCAAAAAAATCACAAATTTTTTCCTCATCTTTTCCCTCCAAACTTCAGATTTTTTGTTTTAATATTATACTGGTTTATTTGATTATTTACAAGACAAAAGTTAAGTCTAAAATATTAAAAACTTTTATTTTTCTATAGCAAATAATTTATAATAAAAAAGAGTTGCAAATAATACTAGCCATCTACAACTCCTCTAATTATTTAATCCAAAACTTTTTGTATGAAATCTCTTCCATCGTATATTACGTATTTTTTATCTTGCAATGCTCCTGGATTAACGTAAACAGTTCCATCTTTTTCTACTAAATACTCTCTGTGAGTATGCCCGAAAATACAAATATCAGCATTTTCTTCTCTTGCTTTTTTTTCAAGCTCATTTAAATTCGTTTTTACTCCATAAAGATGTCCATGAGTTAAAAATACTTTTCTACCCATCAAATCAAAAATTCTAACATCTTTAGCATCATCATCATCATAGTCTGTATTTCCACGAACATATGCAAATGGAATTTTATGATGCATCAATGATATATTCAATGCATCTACACTGTGATCTCCAGCAAATATAACAATTTCTGGCTGTTCTAATTCCATTACATCTTGGAAATAATCCAATTTCCCGTGGCTATCTGAACAAATTAAAACTTTCATTTATGCTCTCTCTCCTTCTAATTTTTTATTTTCTCATTTTTTACATTATACTAGTTTCATCTTAATTTTATCTTAAAAATCATATGATAAAATACATAATTTTCTATTAAAAATAATATAACTTCTTTTATCTAGATTTTTTTATTATTTTTCTAAATAATTATCTGTAATAAAAACAAACAATTAATATTTAGTATCTATTATTATTTCAATAATTTTAAGGTTTTAAATGCATACTAGAGAGAGTCTAAAAACTTTCATTCAATATTAAACCAAAATAATTAATCAATAAAAATCGGTTTTTTCATATTTTCTAAAATTCTTACACCTAACTTTCCAGTAATTCTTTCAACCATTACTGTGTATCTCAAATCTCCCATCAAAATCATATCGTAATCTTTCGATGTTTCCATGATTGTTTTAAAAGGATCTCCTTTTTTGTGAATCAAATTGTAATTTTCTCCAAATCTTTCTGACAAATTATCTTCTGAATCCACATTTACCCGCAAAACATCAACCTTTTGTTCATGAAATATGTTATAAAATGTAAACAATGTCTTATTCGCGTTGTAAGCTCCATCATCTAATAATAATAAGTTATCTAACTTAAATTCTAGTTGATTAGGCAATATTATCAACGGTTTGTAAACACTTCTCATAATATCCTTCAAAATAGAAGTTACCTTATCATTTTTTACAACAACTAACATATCATATTTTTTTAACTCTTCTAAAGCAATTTCAACAGTTTCTCCTTCTCTACTATAAACATTTGAAAAATCTGGTGCTGTTAGCTCTCTTATGTGTCTAAAAGTTTTTTCTTCTAATTCTTTGTATTCCTTGAATGCGTAGTTTGCCCCCACATTAATTCCAATTCCCTCTACTGCAATTGGAAATATTTCATATTTCAAGATATCCTTAACATAAAGACCTTCTGCCTCTATTCCGTATTTCTTTTTAAACACTTTAGCAAATTCCACCAAAGCTTCAACTTCATTTTCTGCAGTAATTAAAAATAATGCTTTTTTCGATAACATTTAGATCACTTCCTTTTTTACTTATTTACTCTTGTTCATCTTCATCTAATTTTGGTTCTTCAGTAATTTTTACAACTGAGGCAATTTTCTCATTGTTTCTAACTTTCATTATTCTCACTCCAGTTGCTGTACGACCAATTACAGATATATTATTTACGCTAGTTCTAATCAAAGTTCCTTCTGAAGTTATAAGCATAATTTCATCGTTCTCATTAACTACTTTAACATCTACGATTTTTCCTGTTTTTTCATTCAATTTAGCATTAATAATACCTTTTCCACCACGAGAAGTTAATCTGTATTCCAATAATTTAGTTCGTTTTCCATAACCTTCTTCTGTAATTGTCAATATTCTTACTTCAGCATTATCCATTTGAGAATTTATGATAGCAGCACCTACAACTTTATCTTCATCACGAAGAGTTATTCCTTTAACTCCGGCAGCAGCAGTTCCCATACTTCTAACTTCTTTTTCAGAAAATCTCATAGCAATTCCATTTCTAGTTGCAGCAAAAATTTCATCTTCTCCTGTACCACTTGTAAGTCCAATATACATAACTTCATCATCATCATTTAATCGTATAGCACGTTTTCCATTTTTATTAATATTTCCAAACAATGTCAACTCAGATTTTTTAACAACTCCGTTTCGTGTTACAAAGAATAAATTTTTATCTTTTTCAAATTCACGAACTTTTATTACTGTGCTAACGCTTTCATCTTCAGATAATTTGATAATATTTCCAATTAATTTACCACGAGCTTGTTTTCCAGTTTCTGGAATTTCGTAAACTTTTATGCTAAATACTTTTCCTTTTGTCGTAAATATAAGCAATGTATCCAAGTTTTTGGCGATATACATGTCTTTTACAACGTCATCTTCAATTGTATTTGTCGCATTAACTCCTACGCCACCTCTTCTTTGCGAACGGTACGAATCAATCGGTATTCTCTTAACATAACCTTTTTCAGTCAAAGTCACTACAACTTCTTCATCTTTAATCAAATCTTCAATCGTAATTTCGGCTCTCGTATTTCTAATTTCAGTTTTTCTATCATCACCAAAATCTTCTTTTAACTTAATAGCCTCCTCTTTAATTATACCATATATTTTCGAATCATCAGCTAAAATTGCATTTAATTCTTCAATTAATAACATCAATTCGTTGTATTCTTCATTAATTTTATCTCTTTCCAATCCAGTCAATCTTTGCAATCTCATATCTAAAATTGCTTTTGCTTGAATTTCTGAGAATGAAAAAGCCTCTATTAAATTAGCTTTTGCAACATTCGCATCTTTTGCAGCTCTAATAATTCTAATAACTTCTTCAATATTATCAAGTGCTATTTTAAATCCTTCCAAAATATGAGCCCTATTTTTAGCCTTATTAAGCTCAAATTTTACTCTTCTCGTAATAACCTCATATCTATGCTCTAAATATTTTTCCAAAATCTGTTTTAAATTCAAGACTTTTGGTGCATTGTTTACCAACGCCAACATTATCACTCCAAAAGTATTTTGCAAATCAGTGAATTTATACAAATTATTTAATACTAACTCACTTTCTTCACCTTTCTTCAACTCGATAACAATTCTAATTCCGTCTCTGTCAGTTTCATCTCTTAAATCTGAAATTCCAGTCAATCTTTTTTGTTTTACTAAATTTGCAATTCTTTCGATAAATCTAGATTTATTCACTTGATATGGCAATTCAGTTACAATTATTGACTCTTTCCCATTTTTTGATTTTTCAATTTCTACACGACCCGCAACGATTAGTTTTCCACGTCCTGTTCTGTACGCATCATAAATTCCTTGTCTACCATTTATAATTCCACCTGTCGGAAAATCAGGACCTTTTATGTAACCGATTAACTCATCTATCGAAATTTCTGGATTATCAATCAATGCTACAATCCCATCAACTACTTCTCCTAAATTATGTGGCGGAATATTTGTTGCCATCCCTACGGCAATCCCATTCGCTCCATTTAACAATAAATTAGGCAATTTTGCTGGTAAAACCACTGGTTCATCTAAACTTTCATCAAAGTTTTTTCTATAATCAATAGTATCTTTTCCGATATCTGCCAATAATTCTTCAGTAATTTTAGCCATTCTCGCCTCAGTATATCTCATCGCCGCAGCTTCATCACCATCAATCGATCCAAAGTTTCCGTGACCATCGATTAATTCATATCTCATATTAAAATCTTGTGCCATTCTTACCATCGCACCGTATACAGACGAATCTCCGTGAGGGTGAAATTTCCCTAAAACGTCCCCAACAATTCTTGCTGATTTTTTAAATGGCGTTTTATGGCTCATTCCCATTTCATTCATTGCAAAAAGAATTCTTCTGTGAACAGGTTTTAATCCATCCCTTACATCTGGCAATGCACGACTTACAATAACACTCATCGAGTAATCTAAGTACGCAGATTTTATCTCGTCTTCTATATACACATTTTGTTCATTCGATAAATCAGTAGTTTTTGGTAATCCATCTACAATTATTTCTTTATCGTCATTTTCATTTATCTCTTCGTTTTCTTTTTTATCTTCATCTCTGAAATCATCAGACATTTATTTTCTCCTCCTCGTTTTTAGTTCATCACTAACCTCATCATTTCACAACTAAATATCCAAATTCTTAACATAACTTGCATTATCTTCAATGAATTTTCTTCTTGGCTCTACTTTATCTCCCATTAAAATATTAAACATTTTATCAGCATAAGATGCGTCTTCCATCGATACTTTCAACAATGTTCTCACTTCTGGATCCAACGTAGTTTCCCACAATTGCTCAGGATTCATTTCTCCCAATCCTTTATATCTTTGAACTGTATATTTTCTATTCTCATTTTCAAGAACTTTTGTCACCTGTTTTAATTGGTCATCAGAATACGCGTATCTAACCGCTCTACCAGCCTGTATTTTGTATAAAGGCGGTTGCGCTATATAAATATACCCTTCATCGATCAACTCTCTCAAATGTCTGTAAAAGAACGTTAGCATCAATGTTCTAATATGTGCTCCATCGACATCCGCATCCGTCATTATTACAATTTTATGATATCTCAACTTTTCAAGATTTATATCATCACCAAATCCAGCTCCAAATGCTGTTATCATATCTCTAATTTCTGCATTTTCAAGTGCTTTGTGAATCCCCGATTTTTCTACATTCAAAATTTTCCCTCTCAAAGGCAAAATCGCTTGGAATCTTCTGTCTCTACCTTGTTTTGCAGAACCTCCAGCTGAATTCCCCTCAACTATGAAAATTTCTGATTCTGACGGATCTTTTGACGAACAATCTGCTAATTTCCCTGGCAATGAACCAACTTCAAGATTACTTTTTCTCAAAACTAACTCTCTAGCTTTTTTAGCCGCTTCCCTAGCCTTTTTCGACATCAACATTTTTTCAATAATTTTTTCTGTCGCTTTCGGATGATCTTCCAAATAGAATTTCAATTTATTTCCAACAATATTCGAAACAATTCCTGAAACTTCACTATTTCCTAATTTAGTTTTTGTTTGTCCTTCAAATTGTGGCTCAGGTATTTTCACACTAATTACACAAACTAACCCTTCTCTAACATCTGTCCCTTGGAATGATCCACCTTTTTCCTTAATCAATTTCATTTCTTTTGCAATATCGTTCACTGTTCTTGTCAAAGCTGTTCTAAATCCACTTACATGCGTTCCACCTTCATGAGTATTTATATTATTTACAAACGAATAAACAATCTCTCTTTGAGCAGTAGTATAACTCATAGCAATTTCCACTTCAACAATTTTAGCTCCAACTTTTTTTATAAAAACATTTCCGTCTTCATCTACAGCTTCCATTTCTTTTGCTGGTTGCGTTTCATAAGAATCCGCCATGTAAATTACGTCTTCCACAATTTTTTCTTCATTAGTAATCTCTCTCAAAAAGTCTTTTATTCCACCTTCAAAGTGAAAATCTTCTTCTCTCACATCATCAGGTTTTCTCGCATCAACCAACTTGATTTTCAAACCTTTATTCAAATAAGCCAACTCTTTTAATCTCGATTCTAAAACTGAAAAATCATAAACTGTTGTTTCAAATATTTCATCATCTGCTTTAAATTTAATAACTGTACCATGTGCATCTTCTGGTGCGTCCCCAATTTTTTCAGGTGCTGACGTAGGAACTCCTCTTTTGTAAGTCTGTCTCACAATTTGTCCATCTCTAGTTACAGTTGCTTCAACCCATTCAGACAACGCATTTACAACGGAAATACCTACTCCGTGAAGTCCCCCAGACACTTTATAGTTATCGTTATCAAATTTACCTCCAGCATGAAGCACTGTCATTACAACTTCCAATGTAGATTTCCCAGTTTTATGCATTGCTACTGGTATTCCACGACCATTATCTGTCACTTCGATAATATTTCCTTCTAAAATTTTCACTGTTATATTATCACAAATCCCAGCCAAAGCCTCATCCACACTATTATCAACAATTTCCCACACCAAATGGTGCAATCCTTTTGAAGAAGTCGATCCTATATACATTCCAGGTCTCTTTCTTACCGCTTCCAACCCTTCTAAAACCGTAATACTCTCGGCTCCATAATTATTAGCCATTTTTACAAATTCCTCCCTTTTCACTATTATTTACTTTTCCAATTACTTTAACTTGTCATTTTGAATAAATTATTTTTTACGCTACTTCTATTATATACTTCTTAAGTTTATTTATTGTTTTAATTCACTTAATTTTTTTATTTTTCTCAAATTTATTTTCCAACACAGAAATTTCCAAAGACATGATCTAAAATATCCTCTGAAGAAATTTCTCCAGTAATTTCAGACAATGAATCTAGCGCCTCTTTTAAGTCCACAGAAATCAAATCCATCGGAAGTCCCATATCTATCGTTTCAAAAATATTTCTTATCGCATCCTTCGTCTTTTCAAGTGCCGTTTTATGCCGAACATTAGTAATTATCAATTTTTCAGACGAATCTTCCACCTTTTCATCTACAATGAACGAATAAATTTTTTCTTCCATATCCTCAATTCCAACATTTTTTTGTGCTGAAATTTCCACAATATTTTCAAAATTATATTCATCCAAATCAATTTTTCTTTCCAAATCAATTTTATTTAATAAAACAATTACTTTTTTATGATTTTCATTAATTTGATTAATTACTTCACGGTCTTCATCTTCCAATTCTCTCGAGGCATCTAAAACCAATAACACTAAATCAGCTTTTTCAATAAATTCCTTCGATTTTTCAACACCAATATTTTCAACAATATCATCTGTCTGTCTAATTCCAGCCGTATCCACCAATACTAACGGAATCCCTTTTATATTAATAACTTCCTCAATCACATCTCTCGTAGTTCCCGCAACATGAGTTACTATCGCTCTCTCTTCCCTCAACAACGAATTTAAAAGCGTAGATTTTCCAACATTTGGTTTTCCAACAATAACTGTTTTTATCCCCTCTTTTATCTTTTTCCCTTTATCATAAGATTCTATAAGTCGAGTAGCCTCTTCATAAACCGCCTCTAAGTTATCTCTTAACTCAACTGGCAACGGATCATCAATCCCTTCCTCAGGATAATCCAAAACAACATTAACATGCGCCGTAATATCCAGCAACGCCTTTTTAAAGCTATTAATCTTATCCCTCAAATCTCCTCTCAATTGATCTAAAGAAAGCGAGATACTCTTCTCAGTTTTCCCTTGTATCAAGTCCATTACCGCCTCTGCTTGCGACAAATCAATTCTCCCGTTCATAAATGCTCTTTTTGTAAATTCCCCTTGCTCAGCATGTCTAGCACCATTTTTAAGAACCAATTCCAACACCTTTTGAGTAACAAACTGTCCACCATGACAATTAATCTCAACAACATCCTCACAAGTATATGTTTTCGGTGCCTTCATTCTCACAACCATCGATTCATCTATTACTTTTTCTCCATCGTGAATAAATCCATAATTAAACTGATAAAAACCCAAATCTTTATTTGGGTTTTTAGGCTTAAATATTTTATCTAAAATTTCAAATGATTTATCTCCCGATATTCTTATTATACCAATTCCACCTTCACCTTTAGGCGTTGAAATTGCTGCAATTGTATCAAATAACATCGTCATACCTCATTCTATTTATTTTTTGTTTTTTTAATTACCAAATATCTTTTAGGATCTTCTCCTACACTTTCAGTTTCCAACCCTTTGATAAATGATATTTCTTCATGTATTATCTTTCTTTCTCTAGCTGACATAGGATTCAATTTTACAGTTTTTCCTGAATCCAACACTTTTTTACCTTTTTTTCTAGCTAATTCTCTCAAAGAAGCTTCTCTTTTTTGTTTGTAATTATTTGAATCAATAACAACTTTCAAATGTTTTAAAGATTTAACTGAACTTAACAAATACTCAATACTATTCAATGAACTTCCTTTTTCACCAATTAAATATCTCATATCTTTTCCGTCCACATTAACAATATATTTGTCACCTTCTTTAGCGATATCAACTATTACTATTTCCAATTTAGAATTAACCAAAAACTCTTTTATAAAACTTCTAATTTTGCTAACATTTGCATCATTAGCATCAATTTGTTTTTCTGATACAGTTTCTTTGTTTTCTTCTTTTCTTTTTACAATTTTATTTTTTTGAAAATCTTTTGAACTAGAATTTCTTCTTTCAGAATTTTTTTTGTCATTTTCTTTATTTTCATTTTTAGTTTGTAATCTAGGTTTTAAAGTAATATTTTCATTTTTACTTTCTCTTTTTTTCAAGTGCTCATTTTTCAAATCCTCAACTTGAGATTTTTTCACTATTTCTACTTCATATTCACCTTTTATACTAACAAATAATATCTTTTTAGGATATTTTAAGACCTTTACTTTATAAGTTTCGTCCTCTCCTAAAGTAAGCGATCTTTTTATCATACTGTTTAATTCTTCTTCATTTTGTGCTTTTAAGATTATTTTATCCATTACCTAATTTCTTCCTTTCATAATGAAATATTGTTGAATAACAGAAAAAATCGTTGAGAATAAGTAGTATAAAGTTACTCCCGAAGGCATTCTATAGAAAATAAATAACATCATCAATGGCATTGTATAAAGCATTGATTGCATTGGATTATTTTCTTGCTTATCACCTGTGCTACCAGTCATAATTTTTTGTTGTACAAAAGTTGCTGCTGTATTTAAAATTGGCAACAAATTAAACGACAATGTATTTGTAATTTGAAATAACGCATCTGGTTTTTTCAAATTAAACCATAAAAAAGTTGCATCATTAGGGATTGCATTTCCAATAAGCGCATAATATAAAGCCACAAATATTGGCATTTGAATTAACAATGGCAAACATCCACCTAATGGATTTACCCCATTTTCCTTATAAACTTCCGCTGTTCTTTTTTGAAATTCTTGCGGATCATCTTTATATTTCTCTTTCAATTTATCCAATTCTGGTTGAATTTCTCTCATTTTTTTCATCGACTTCTCTTGCTTTAAAGTCAATGGAAATATTAATATTCTCATCATTATAGTTAAAATAATTATCGCAACACCATAATTTCCAACTATATTAGTAATTCCTTTTAATAAATTTACTGCTAAATCTACCAAAAACGGTATTTTAAACATGAATTAGTTCCTCCATATTATTTTTATTTTAAGGGATCGTATCCACCTTTATGAAATGGATGACATTTTAGTATTCTTTTTACACTCAAAAAAGTTCCTTTAATCGCTCCATATTTTGTAATTGCTTGTCTTGAATATTCAGAACAGGTTGGGTAAAACCTACATCTTCTACCAAAAGCTCCTGAAAAAAAATTTTGATAAATTTTAATTAAAAACAATAGAATTTGTTTCATTTTCTCGTCACCTTCAATAAATCTTTTTCAATATCTTTATATTTTATATTTTTTATATTTTCTTTCAAAATTGATTTGCCTACAAACACATAATCCGAATTCTTTTTTAAATTCTGCCCATTTTCTTTTACAAATTCTCTAAAAAGTCTTTTTATTCTATTTCTTTGAACAGCATTTCCAGTCTTCTTACTTGCAACAAATCCGAATCTTTGTTCCTCATTTTCATTATTCCTTACGAAAACAATCACATATTTTGTATAAATTTTTTTTGAATTATTGTAAACTAAAGAAAACTCTTTTGAATTTTTTATTTTTTTTATAGACATTTTCTCTTAACTCTTTTCTGTTTTAAAAAGCCCGGTGCTGCTTTTTATTCACCGGGTTATGCTGATAATTTAGCTCTTCCTTTTGCTCTTCTTCTTTTTAATACATTTCTTCCACTTTTAGTTTTCATTCTTAATCTAAATCCGTGGTCTTTTTTTCTTTTTCTTTTATTTGGTTGATATGTTCTTTTTGTCATCTCTCTTCCTTTCTAAAATTAATTTTATTTTTACTAGTTTATTTATTTACATTTTTAACTAACATTTTTTAATAAACTGTTTACGATATATAATAAACAAATTTTCAAAAAAAGTCAAGAAGTATTTGATACTTTTTCAATATTTTAAATTAAAAAAATAAAATTTGTAAAAGGATTTTTACTTTTTATTATTTTAGAAAAATTTTTTTAAACAAAATTGTAAATTATATTTTTGAAAATAAAAATTAATAAAAATATTTTGTAGAAAGATTTAATTTAAAAATATATTTTTTATATTTTTGAGAATTGATTTATTTTCTAAAAATTTTTTAAATTTGAAATTTTAAAAATATGTTTTATATAAAAATGTATTTCATAAAATTTGTAAAATATTTTTAATAAGTAAATTTATTTTTTGAGTAAAAATTTTTAAGTTAAAAATAACAAAAATAATTTTAAAAATTAAAGTAAACAAAAAATAGAAAAATAGTTTTCCACAATATTATTATAATATAATTTATTTATATTAGTATATATATTATTATTATAGAATGTGGAAATGTGGGAATGTAGAATTGACAAGGGTTTGCCAACTTTTTAAATGTGGAAAACTTTTACCTAAATTGTGGAAAACTTTTTTCCACAAAGTTTCCCACATAGTTTTCCACACTAATTGTGGGAATGTGGAAAAAATGTGGATAACCTGTGGGAATATTGATAAATAGTCTCTTCAAAATGTATGTGGAAAAGTATTAAAAAATGTGGAAAACTTCTAGAACCCTTATTTATTCAGTAATTAAGAGTAAATAAAAATGTGGAAAACTTTTTGTAAGTTTATTGATTATTTATATTTTTTATGTTATATTTAACTTGGAAAGAAAATAAAAAAAGGGAGTTGTTAATATGGAAATGACAGCCTCAAAATCGTGGGAAAAAATTCAAAAAATGTTTAAAAAGAAAGTAGATGAAATGGAGTTTAACACTTTCTTTAAGAATGTTGAGGCAACGGATTTGTCTAATAATAAGTTAGTTTTAACTTGTAAATCAAATTTAGTAAGACAAAATGTGGAAAAGTATAAAGAACAATTTGAAGAGTATCTTGAACTTATGTTTGATGAAGAGATAAAGGTGGAATTTGTTGTAAAAAAAGAGATTATTCCACAAGAAGTCGTTTATCATCATAAAGTCGAAGTACCTAGAGAAAAAATTAGAACAGGCTTAAATGCTAAAAATAGATTGGATAATTTTGTTGTTGGAGAAAATAGTAAATTAGCTTTTAACGCATGTTTGGCAGTTGTGGAAAATCCTACGCCTGTGTATAATCCGTTATTTATTTATGGTGGATCAGGATTGGGGAAAACCCATTTAATGCAAGCTGTTGGAAATGCTATTTTAGAAAGAAATCCAAATAAAAGAGTGTATTATTCAACTTCTGAAGAATTTTCAAATGAGTTTTTTAAAGTGCTTCAAGAAGGGAGAATACAACATTTTAGGGATAAATTTAGAGCTTTGGATGTGTTGCTTTTAGATGATATTCAATTTTTTGAAAAAGTTTTTGGAAGAGGAGAAGGAACTGTTGAGGAAGAGTTTTTCCACACTTTTAATAAGCTTCAAGAGTTGGGAAAACAAATAATAATGATAAGTGACAGATACCCAAAAGAAATTAAAAATTTATCAAAGAGGCTGGAATCAAGGTTTTTATCAGGGTTGTCAGTTGAAATTCAGCAACCTGGATTTGAAACGAGAATGATGATTTTAAGAAATATTGCTCAAACACAAGAAATCGAAATAAGTGACAGCATACTCGAGTATATATCAGATTCTGTACATACGAATGTAAGGGAGCTAGAAGGCATTTTGACACATTTAAATGCTAGATCAAAATTATTAAATGAAAAAATAACATTAGAACAAGTTCAAGAAATGATTTCCAATAATGCAAAACGTGAAGAGTCAAAGGTTAGTGCGAAGAAAGTAATAGAAATGATATCTACAGAATATAATGTCAGTGTAGCAGATATGAAATCTAAAAAGAGACTAAGAAAAATTGTGGATACAAGGCAAATTACGATGTATTTGCTGAAAAATAATGACAAATTAGGATTAAGTCTGACCGCAATTGGTGGATTACTTGGTGGGAAAGATCATAGTACAGTGATTAGCAGCATAAGAAAAATTGAGGCAAAAGTCAATGAAGACGTAGCTTTCAGAAAAGAAATAGAGACATTAAGACGAAAGATATTCAGATAGATAAAGTTATTAACAATAATGTGGAAAAGATGTGGAAAACTTTGTGGAAAAGTATGAGGGATTTAAAAGAAGTTTTCCACATTTTATATGAAGAGAATGTGGAAAAAAATATCATAAAAAATGATAAAAATATTATTAATTTAAAATTAAAAACATAAGAAAATAAAATTGATTGTGGAAAACTTTAAAAAGTTATCCACAAAATGTGGAAAGTTTTCCACATTTGATATATGAACTAACAATACTTGAAAATATGATAAATATTAATAAAAATGAAACTTAGTAAAATATAAATGTGGAAAAAGTTTTTTTGAATAGTTTTCCACATAGTTATCCACATAAGTTTTCCACAAAATGTGGATTATTAAAAACAATTAAATATATATTAATAAAAAATTTATAAATTTTAATTTTAAATGTGGAAAACTTGAGTTATCCACATTAGGTAAAAAGTTATCCACATATGAATGTGGAAAAGATGTGGAAATTAGAAGATAGATAAATAAAGGGTTTGAAGAGAATTGTGGAAAAGATGTGGAAAACTCTAATTAAAAGTTTTCCACAGTGAAAATTTCAAAAAATTAAACATTAATAAAATATATAATTAAAATAAGAGATTGGAGAGAAAAATGGATAAAAAAATAGCTGAAAACGTAGAAATAGTGGAGATTAAAACAGATTTTATAAAATTGGATCAATTGTTGAAGTGGACAAATTTGACAGGAAGTGGTTCGGAAGCAAAAATGTTTATATTGAATGGAGATGTGAAGGTTAACGGAGAAGTTGAATTGAGACGTGGAAAAAAAATCCATGAGGGAGATATTGTTGAATTTAATGGTGAAAAAATCACGGTTAAGGTGCAAAAATAGGCAGTTTTAAAAATATTGTTGAAAGAAAAAAAATTTTAACTATAAAAAGAGGAAAAAATGTATTTGAGTCAGATAAATTTTAATAATTTTCGTTGTTTGAATGACAAGAGAATTGAGCTGGATAGATATTTTAATTTAATATACGGAAAGAATGGACAGGGGAAAACATCGTTGATTGAAGCTGTTCATTTTTTGGCTACGGGGAAAAGTTTTAGGACGAAAAAGATAAAGGAAATGTTGAAATACAATACGAATAGAATTATTGTATTTGGAAAATATATTGACAAAAACGGAGATGAAAATTCGTTGGCGATTGATTTGAATGAGGACAAAAAGACGTTTTATATCAATAGAAATAAAGATAAATATATTGAATATGTGGGAAAATTAAATATAATTTCGTTTATTCCTGAGGATATTGAGATAATTATGGGAAATCCAGGGGTTCGGAGAGGATTTTTTAATTATGAAATTTCACAGGCAAGAAGAGATTATTTGGAAGCGATTGTTAATTTTGAGAAAATATTGAGAATACGGAATAAAATGATAAAGGCGAAAGAGACTGGAGAAGAAATTTATAAAATTTATAATGAAAGATTTATAGAAGAAGGGGTAAAAATAATTATCCACAGACGAGAATTTATAAAAAAATTGTCAATTTTGTTAAATTTGAATTATCGAAAATTATTTGATGAAAAATCAGAATTAAAATTGAAGTATGATTGTTTTTTGGGAGAGATTGAAAAAAAGACGAAGGAAGAATTGACGGAAATATTTGAAAGATTGTGTAAAAGGAAGGCGGAAAGAGAGAAACTACAAGGATATAGTTTGATTGGTCCACAAAAAGATGATTTTGTATTTGAATTAAATGGGAAAAATGCAAAATCGTTTTCGTCACAAGGGGAAAAGAAATCAATAATTTTCTCATTGAAGGTGTCAGAGATTGATATTTTGTTGAAGGAAAAAAATGAATATCCGATTTTTTTGATGGATGATATTGCATCGTATTTTGATGAGATTAGGAAAAATAGTATTTTGGAGTACTTTCGTAATAAGAAAATACAGTGTTTTATGACTTCGACTGAAGATTTGAAAATTTCAGGGAAAAAAATAATTGTAGATGGAGGGGATGTGATTTTGGATGAGTGAGCAATCAAAAAAAGTACAAAATTTAAAAAGTTTGGTTAAAAATTCGTATGAAGCGAAATCGTTTATATTTAGGAATGAAAAATATTTATTGTGGAAAATTAAGAAAAATTGGGAAAAAATTGTGGGAAAACCTCTTGCAGAAAAATCTAATCCGAAAAATTTATTTAAAAAAGTTTTGCAGATAAATACGAATGATACGACACTTTATCATATGATGAGCACGTATTTGAATGTTATAAAAGAAAAGACGAATAAATTTTTGGGGATGGAAGCGATTGAGAGCATTGATTTGAGAAAGCTAAATTACAAGATTCATAGAGGATTGTTAGATGAGTTAATTGAAAATGATGAAATAAGAGGAGATGTTCCAGTTAATCAGATTCCGAAAAGATTTAAGAAAAAAGATTTTGAAGAGAATTTGAAAAAGATGGAAAAGGTTAGATGGGAAGATATTAGTTTGACTGACGAGGAATTGAAAGAGATTTATGAGAATCTTGGTAAAATGAAATATGTGGAGTATGCTCAGAAGTTGGAAGAAATTGCCATAAATCGAAGAAAAAAAGATAAATATTTGTTGGCAAATGGGTATCAGCAATGTGAAGAATGTGGAAAAATATTTTTGCCTTATAAGAATGAAAGAATATGTTACGAATGTTATGGGAAAAAAGAGGAAGATAAATTTCGAAAAATGGTAAGATTAATACAAAGGGAGCCATTTGTTAGTGAAAAAAGGGCTATAAAGATTACAAATCTAGATGCTTCGACGTATTATAGGGTTAGGGACAAGTTGGCACAGGAAGTGTATGAGGATATGCTTTATTTTTGTTTGGAAAAGGATGAGGAGATAAAGTGTAGTGAAGATTATAAATATGAGATAAAATTAGAGGCAAGAAAGGCAATTTCAGATTTTATAAAAAATTATGTTTATTACAAAATTGGTTCAGATGATAAAGATATTTTGGCTATTGAGCAAAAAAAAGTTTTGAAGCGTTTGAATAAAGAATTAAGTTTTAAGAGAAAAGATTTTGGGAAATAAATAAAAATAGACTTATAATATATTTTTTTGTATAATGTAAGATATGTGAAAAGTGTTGAAAAAGGGATAAATAAATACAAGAAAGGTAAAATTATAATGAATGTAGAAGAGTTATTGGAAGAGGCTTGGAAAGCGGTTCAAGATGAAAAAATAAAGGATGCAGTGATTTATTTAGAAACGATTTTAGAGATAGATAGATATAATTTAGAAGCATTTTTAATGTTGATAAGAATTTATTTAAGAATGGAAAATTATGAGCTGGCAATGGAATATTGTGAGGAAGCCTACGAAAAATTCGATAAAAATCTAGACGTTATATTTTCTATGGGTCTTTTGTATCAATCAATTGGAAAAAATAAAAAAGCAAGTTTTTATTATAAAGAATTTCTTGAAATAGAGAAAAATTATCATGTTTTGTTAAATTTGGGAATTTGTTATACTGAATTAAATTTTTGGAAAAAGGCGTTGGAAACAATTGATGAAGCGATAAAACTTGAGCCAGAAAAGTCAGAAGGATATATGGCAAAAGCTGAGTACTTGGCTGAAATGGGAGACTATAAAGGAGCTTTAGAAATATATGAAGATAGGGTAAAAGCAGAAGGTAACAATGTTGAAGAGTATTATCTTTACATGCGAATGGGAGATGTAATGGCAAGAGCTGGAAAAATAGATGAAGCAATTCATTATTACAATATCTCGATAAATTATGAAGATACTCCAGATTATATTTTTGAAAATTTTTATAGTTTGCTAATATCTGAAAAGAGATACGATGAAATTGAATTATTAATAGTAAATTATAAAAATTCAAGTGATGGAAGAAAAAAATATTTGGATATAGAAGGTCGTTTTTCATTGGAAATAAAGGACTTTAAAAGAGCTGAAAGAGTTTGCGAAAAATTGATTATGTTGTCTCCAGAAAATCCAAGAGGGTACTTTAATTATGCGTATGTTATGGAATTGCAACATAAATATGATGAGGCATTGGACTATATTTATAAAGCGAGTAACTATACAGACGATGTTGAAAAAATAAAGGCTGCTAGAAATAGAATCATGTCTTTGAAAAGAAGATACGGTCGTTTGAAAAAAGCAGAAGAAAAAAGAAAAAAAGAAGCAATGGAAAAAGAGAAAGAAAATAATTTAAAGCTAGAACAAGATGAAGAAACAAGTGTAGCAGATGTGCTTTTTGAAGGAAAGCGAAGGAGTTAAATGAAAAAAAATAAAAATTACGAAATAAATAAAAATTATGATAAAAATGTTTTGATTGAAATGTTGAAAAATTTTGATAAATTGGGAAGTTATGTTGTCGAGCCAGGAAGAAATGAGATAAAGAGGATAAAGATTAAGAATAATGGTGAAGAAAAAGAAGTAAATGTAAAAAAATTTAAGAAAAAAGGATTTTTTTCGCAATTGATTTATAAATATGGGAAAGGTTCTAAGGCTAGAAGATCTTATGAGTATGGGAATAAATTGCTTGAATTAGGGATACAGACACCAGAACCAATTGCGTATTTTGATGATTTTGGTGAAGATAAAAGAAGTTTTTATTTGAGCGAAGAATTGAAATATGATTTTACTTGTCGGGAAGTTTTGTGGAATGATTTTGGACTTTCAGACGAGGAAATGGAAAAACAGATGCCTTATAGAGATGAAGTGATTAAGCAATTTGCAAAATTTACAGTAAAATTGCATGAAAGTGGTGTAAAATTTGACGATTATTCACCAGGGAATGTCTTGATAAAAAAAGATGGAGATAAATATGAGTTTTATTTGGTAGATTTGAATAGAATGAGTTTTAATACGAAATTAAGTTTGACGACACGAATGGAAAATGTTTCTAAAATGATGGAAGAAGAAGTTTTTGCAAGGAAATTTTCAAAGGCGTATTCGGAATTTTGTACGAGATACACAGAAGAGGAAGTTTTTAAAAAATTGTATCATTTTATTAAGAAACATAAATTTAGAGTGTTTATAAAAGATAGCACGAGACCGTTTAGAAGAATGTTGAAAAAATAAGAGGATTCTCAAAGAAAGTGAGGAAAAATAGAAAAAATGAAAAATTATGATGTGATAGTAGTTGGAGGAGGACATGCAGGAGTAGAGGCAGCTTTAGCTTCAGCTCGTCAAGGTTTGAAAACAGCATTATTTACGATATATTTGGACAGTATTGCAATGATGTCTTGTAATCCTTCGGTTGGAGGACCAGGAAAGAGCCATTTGGTTTCAGAATTGGGAATGTTAGGCGGAGAAATGGCTAGGCATATTGACAGATATAACTTGCAATTGAAGAATTTGAATCATACGAAAGGTCTGGCGTCGAGAATAACTAGGGCACAGGCTGATAAATATTGGTATAGAATTAAAATGAGGGAAATTGTTGAGCATCAAGAAAATTTAGAGATTGTTCAAGGAATTGTGAGCGATTTAATCGTAGAAAATGGTGAGATAAGAGGGATAGAAGATAATTTAGGAGTAAAATATGGAGCAAAAGCAGTTATTTTGTGTACTGGAACTTTTTTGAAAGGGCAGTATATAATTGGGGATGTGAAATATTCGGCAGGACGTCAAGGAGAACCAGCAAGTGACAAATTATCGGATAGATTAGAAGAATTGGGATTTGAGATAGATAGATACCAAACAGCAACACCTCCGAGAATTGCTAAAGATTCAATAGATTTCTCAAAAATGGAGGAATTAAAAGGTGAAAAAAATCCTAGATATTTTTCATATGAAACGAAAAAAGAGTATAATCAGACATTGCCGACTTGGTTGACATTTACGACTGAAGAAACGATAAGAGTTGGTAAGGAGATGTTGCAATATTCACCGATTGTTACTGGGATTGTTAGTACAAAAGGTCCTCGACATTGTCCGTCGCTTGACAGAAAAATAATGAATTTTCCTGAAAAAACAAATCATCAAATTTTCTTGGAGCAAGAGTCAATTGAATCGGATGAAGTGTATATTAACGGGTTTACGACTGCGATGCCGCCATTTGCACAGGAAGCGATGTTAAAAACGATAACTGGACTTGAAAATGCAAAGATTGTGAGACATGGATATGCAATAGAATATAATTTTATTCCTGCTCATCAATTAAATTTGACTTTGGAATCTAAAGTGATTAAAGGAATTTATACGGCTGGTACGATTAATGGAACAAGTGGATATGAGGAAGCGGCTTGTCAAGGATTTATCGCAGGTGTGAATGCTGCTAGAAAAATATTAGGGAAAGAGCAAATTGTGATTGATAGAAGTGAAGGTTACATTGGAGTTTTGATTGATGATATTATTAATAAAAAGACACCAGAGCCTTATAGAGTATTGCCTTCAAGAGCGGAGTACAGATTAACATTAAGACAAGACAATATTTTTATTAGATTATTCGATAAAGCTAAAGAAATTGGGCTTTTGAGTGAAGAGAAATTGAATGAGCTTGAAAATGCGAAAAAAGAAATGGATAAAGAGATTGAGAGATTGAAGGGAATTACGGTTTATCCAACGAAGGAAACAAATGAGAAATTATTTTTGTTTGGGAAAGAGTATGCAGAGAAAAATAATGAGGAATTTGTGAAAACGGGGGCGAATAATCCAGTTTCGGCATTTGAATTTTTGGCGAGAAAAGAGATAAACTATGATAATTTGTCGGAATTTGTGGAAACTGTTGAATTAGATCCGTTGACGAAAGAGCAAGTTGAAATTGAAGCAAAATATAGGGTTTTTATTGAGCGTGAAAAAGCACAAATTGAGAAATTTAAAAAATTGGAAGAAATGATTATTCCAGAAGATTTCGATTATGAAAAAGTACAAGGATTGAGTAATATCGCTATTTCGGGACTTGTTTATGGAAAGCCAAGAACAATAGGTCAAGCGAGCAGAATAAGTGGAGTGACTTATAACGATATTGCGTTGTTAATTGCTTTATTAAAATAATTTGTGTTATAATAAAATGATTTAGATTTGATAAAGTTTTTATTAGATAAAGAAAGTAAAATAAATAGGAGGAAAAATGTTAGAAAAATTAGCACACTTGAGAGAAGAAGTGTTAGAAAAACTTGATAAAGTTGGAAATCTTGAGGAATTGAAAAAAAATGTGTTGTTGGCGAAATTTGATGAAACTACAACTGGCTTGAAGGAAATTGCTAAACAGGAAAGATTGAAAAATGAGACAATAGATGTGACTTTGCCGGGAAGAAAAGCTAATGTTGGATCGCTTCATCCACTTACTAAAACAGTTATGGAAATTAAAGATATTGTTTCTTCTATGGGATTTGACATTGTTGATGGACCTGAAGTTGAGTATGTAAAATATAATTTTGATGCATTAAATATTCCAAAAACACATCCATCGAGGGAAATTACTGATACATTCTATATTAAAGAAAATGAAGTTGTATTGAGAACGCAAACTTCTGGAATGCAAATTAGATACATGGAAGACAGAAAACCACCATTTAGAATGATTTCGATTGGAAAAGTTTACCGTCCAGACTACGATGTATCGCATACGCCAATGTTTCATCAAATGGAAGGACTTATGGTCGGAGAAAATGTTTCTTTTGCTAATTTTAAAGCGATTTTGGAAAATATTGTAAAGAAAATATTTGGAGAAGACAGAAGAGTAAGATTTAGACCACACTTTTTCCCATTTACAGAACCTTCTGCAGAAATGGACGTAGAATGTGGAGTTTGTAAAGGTGAAGGATGTAGAGTTTGTAAAGGGACAGGATGGCTTGAAATTCTTGGAAGTGGAATGGTAAATCCAAAAGTGCTTTCAGGTGTTGGAATTGACCCACAAAAATATCAAGGATTTGCATTTGGATTGGGACTTGAAAGAATTACGATGTTAAAATATGGAATTGATGACTTGAGAGCATTTTTTGAAAATGATGAGAGATTTTTGGATCAGTTCTAATAGTTTACAATAGTATTTTTAGCTAAAATTTTTGATGGAAAATTTATTTGAATGTAGAATAGAAAAAATCAATTGGAGTGTTAAAAATGGATGATAAAGAAATCAAAATTGATGATGAGTATGTACAAAAATTTTACGAAGAAATTCGTGAGGATTATGAAAAAAATTCACCAACGAAAACTTTTGCAAAAATAAAGCTAGTGGAAGATAAGTTGAAAATAACAGATAGTAAAATTGTGGGATTGCCGTATCTTCCAAAAGGAGCAGAGTTTCCAAAAGCACCTAATGGTGAGGAAATGCTGATGATTGCACAGATTAATTGTGAGGATTTGAAGGGACTAAAGGATTTTCCACAAAAGGGAATTTTACAGTTTTTTGTATTTGATGACGACGATGCTATGTTTGGACTTGACTTTGATAATCCGACAACCCAAGATACTTTTCGTGTGATTTATTACGATGAGATTAAAGAATTTTACGATGAAAAAGAGCTTGAAAATATTTATAAACCGCATAACTATGAGGAAAGTTTTCTTACAAACAATAATGAAAGTTATAAAATAAAATTTGAGTTACGAACAGAGAAGGAAAGATTTGAAGAGGCGATTTATAATGTGTTTGATAAACTTTGTAAAGAGAAAAATTTGGAGCAGCATCAAGAAGATTGGCTTTATCGTAAAATATTGAATATTGAAATGGAATATTCAGAAGAACCACATTCACAATGTGATGGATTTGCATTTTTTACGCAGAGTGATCCGAGAGAATTTGAAGAAAAATATAAAAAATATGATACGGTGCTATTTCAATTGGATAGCGAATACGATGAAAATACGAAAAAATGGAAAGTTTGTATCGGAGATGCTGGTGTAATAAACTTTTTTATAAATCGTGAAAAGTTGAAAAACAAAGACTTTACAGAAATTCTCTACAATTGGGATTGTTATTAAATAAAAAAAGTTATCCACATTATTGTGGAAAAGACATAATTTATAAATTAAAGAAAGGAGAGTGTGATAATCTATAAATTGAGAATTTATAGGTTTGTCATACAAAAATAGAATGCTAATTTCGTTAAACTGGTTAAAGCAATATATAGATTTAGATGGAATAGAAATAAATGAAATGGAAAATGCCTTGACTATGATTGGTCAGGAAGTAGAAAAAATCGAGGTTTTAGGGGAGAATTTAGAAAATGTTGTAACAGCGCAAATTATTGAAAAAGAAATGCACCCTGATTCTGACCACTTGACAATTTGTAAAGTTGATAATGGGAAAGAAATTTTGCAAATCGTGTGTGGAGCGCCTAATCATAAGGCTGGGGATAAAGTTGTATTAGCACAAGTTGGGGCAAAATTAGCTCCAGATTTTGTTATTAAAAAAGGTAAAATTAGAGGTGTAGAATCGAACGGAATGTTGTGTTCTGAAGAAGAGTTAAACATTGGGAAAGATTCAGATGGAATTATGATTTTGCCTGAAGATACGCCTGTTGGAGTGCCTATGAAAGAGTATTTAGGAATTAACGATACAGTTTTTGAATTGGAAATCACTCCAAATCGTCCTGATTGTTTGTCACACATTGGGATTGCAAGAGAATTAGGAGCCTATTACAGTAAAGAGGTTAAATATCCAAGTTTTGTGATAAATTCAGAAAGTTCTGAAAAAACGGCTGATAACATTTCGGTTGAAATTGAAGACAGCAATTTGGCGAAAAGATATGTGGCTAGAATAATTAAAAATGTTACAGTTAAAGAAAGTCCAAAATGGTTAAAAGAAAGAGTGGAATCTATTGGAATTAGAAGTATTAACAACATTGTAGACGCTTCAAATTTCATAATGATGGAATTGAATCAACCAAATCATACTTTTGATTTGGATAAAATTGAAGGTGGAAAAATTGTTGTGAGAGCGGGACATGAAAATGAGAAATTGGTTACGCTTGATGAGCAAGAAAGAGAATTGAATAGCGATGATATCGTAATTTCTGATGGTGTGAAAGCCGTTGCACTTGGTGGAGTAATGGGTGGACAAAATTCAGAAATTACTGAAAATACAAAAAATATTTTGTTGGAAGTGGCAAACTTCAATTCACAAAATGTTAGAAAAACTTCAAGAAGATTGACATTATTTAGTGAATCTTCATACAGATTTGAAAGAAGAGTCGATGAAGAAAATGCAATTAATGTAATAAATAGACTTGCAAATATCATTCAAGAAGTGGCAGGTGGAGAAATTTTAGAAGGAGTAGTTGACAATTATCCTGTTCCATATAAGAAAAAAACAGCTACATTAAACTTTGAGAGATTGAACCGTTTTGTTGGGAAAAATATTCCACGTGAAACAGTTATTGGGATATTGACTAGACTTGAGATTGAGGTTGTAGATAATGGGGAAACATTGACATTGACTGCACCTACTTACCGTGATGACTTGGAAAATGAGCAAGATTACTTTGAAGAAGTTATTAGAATGTACGGTTTTGATAATATTGAAAATATTTTACCAAAATTGGATATTAGTGAAAAACCAGTTATTGATACAACAAAACTTTCTACGCAAGTGAAATTGATTGCGGCAAATGCTGGGCTTAAAGAAGTTATTAATTACAGTTTTGTACCAAAAGATGCGATGGAAAAAATTAAATACACAAGCGTTGAAAGAGAAAATTTAATTGATTTATTGAGACCAATTACAGAAGATTTTGTAACATTGCGTCCAACATTGCTTTATAGCTTGTTAAAAAATGCTAAAGAAAATATGAATAGAAATGCTACAAATATTAGATTTTTTGAAGTTAGTAGAACTTTTGTGAAAGCGGAAGAATTGGCGAAGGAAGAAGTGAAATTGGGAATAATTTTGGCTGGAGAAAATAACAAGACATTGTGGAATCCAAAACCAGTCCCTTATGATTTTTATGACTTAAAAGGAATTGTGGAAGAAATTTTCACACAATTAAAATTCAATAATTATATGATAAAACGTTCTGAACAAAGCCAATACCATCCAGGTCGTTCAGTTGACGTATTTGTTGGTCGTGAATTGATTGGAAGTTTTGGGGAAATTCATCCAGACATATTGGAAAACTTTGATTTAGGAAAAACATCAGTTTTAGTTGGAGAATTTAACATTGACTTGATTCAAAAATATATTGGTAAGAAAATTAAATATCAAGGAATTGTAAAATATCCATCTGTTCCAAGAGATTTTGCGTTCGTTATGAGAGAAGATATTTTAGTTGGAGATGTTTTAAAAACTATTCAAAAAGTTGATAAAAAGATTGAAAAAGTGGAATTATTTGACATTTATCAAGGTGCAGGAGTGTTGCCAGGAATGAAGAGTGTGGCAATTAGTGTAATCTTGAGAGATAAAAACAAAACACTTGAAGAAAAGGAAATTGTTGATATTTCAAATAAAATCGTGGCTAAAGTTGAGAAAGATTATGGAGCGGTTTTGAGAAAGTAGAAGATAGAATTCAATTTTAAGATTGCTAAGTATCGGATTAAAAAAATGAAACAAAAAGGGGGAAATTGAGGTGTTAAAAATTGTAACTTTGCCATTTAATGAGAGGACAGAAGAATTTGAGCAGGGAAAGCTGGAAAGGGTACTGGGAAATGTCCAGATTGTGAAGTATCAGGCTGAGCTAGTGAAAATTGAGGGGAAATATTACTGGACGGCTTTTGTTGAATATGAAAAGGCGGAGAATATAGATAAAAATTTAGAGAAAAATAATTTTTTGCAAAATGGAAAATATATTAAAGAGGTTAACAAAAATCATGAAGAATATCTTTCAGAAGAAGAAGCTGAACTGTATAAGATTTTGAAAGAATGGAGAGCTGGAGAAGCACAAATGCTGGGCTATCCACCTTACATTGTTGCCTCAAATCAGCTTTTAGTTGACATAATAAAGGCAAATCCTAAAACTGTTGAAGAACTTTCGCAAATAAGGGGAATGGGGAAACGGAAAGTTAGAGATTATGGGGAGGAGCTTTTGCTGATTCTGGAAAATTTTTACGATATGAAAAGTTGAATGAGGAAAATAAAAATGTATTTGTACTGTATTGAATTTTTATGAAAAAGTGGTATAAGACTATTAAGAAACCCAGCAAGAAGATTATCGAATATAGCAAAAAAGAGACTCTGTTTATTAATTGAACAAAGTCTCTTTTTAATTTAATATCGATTTTCTATCCTTTTACCGCATAAACCACAACCGCAAAAGCAATTACAGCTATAATTACCATAAAAAGTCCACTTAATATCATTGAAAAAATATTCATCAAATTTCGATTTTCACGATTTTTGATACATAAAATAGATAGAACGAAAGAGCATAAAATACATAAAATATTTACAATACCAAATAGGTGTGACACTGTATAATGCACTCTAAAAAATGCAATAAATTGGCTTAAAATTGGAATTAAGCTCATAATTAATGCAATTTTACTAACTTTTTGATGTTGTTCCTTATTGGAAAGAAAAACTCTTTTTTCAGTTGTTTTTTTGATCATTTCATTGTTCATAAAAATCATCCTCTCATTATTTTTTTATTAAATTTTGTTTCTTCCTTTTCTATATTCATATATTACCACATCAACTTTACAGCAACATTTTCGCTACTTTACATTTACCTTACTTTTTGGAAATTTGGGAAGTTGGAAGTGATTTTTGTGATATAATGATTTATGAATTTTAGTGATAATTGGAGGAAGTTTGAAATGGTTGAAAAATATTTGAGAGATAAATGTATTTTAATTGTGGATGATGAGCAGGAAATTTTGAATATGGTTGTGTCGATTTTGGCAGATGGAGGTTATGAAAATACAAGGACTGCTAAAAATGTGAAAGAGACTTTAAAATGTGTTGAAGAAAAGAAACCTGATTTTGCGATATTGGATGTGATGCTTCCAGATGGGAATGGTTTTGAGCTACTTGAAAAGTTGAGAAAGGACAGCGATTATCCGATTTTATTTTTAACAGCACGAGGGGAGGATGAAGACAAGTTTAAAGGATTTGGATTGGGAGCGGACGATTATATTGTAAAACCTTTTTTGCCAAAAGAACTTTTGTTTAGGATTACGGCAATTTTGCGACGGACTTACAAGGAAGAGAATTTTATTGTGAACTTAAATGGCTGTCAGATTGATTTTTCACGAGGAGAAATTGTAAAGGATGGGGAAAAAATTTCCTTAACTGCAAAGGAATATGAACTACTAAAAACCTTATACAGAAATGCTGGACGAATTGTAACGATTGATTCGCTATGTGAAGCTATTTGGGGCGAAAATGCTTATGTTTACTCAAATTCTTTGATGACTCATATTAGACGGATTAGAGAAAAAATCGAGAAAGAGCCGTCACATCCAGTTTCTCTTATAACAATGAAAGGATTAGGTTATAAATTAATCGTGGAGGGAAAATAGCATGAAAAATATATTAAAACTTATACGCCGTTTTGTAATAACAATAATATTAAGCATATTTTTGCTTCTATTTTTAAATATTTTTTTGTTTGAATTTATATTTTTCAAATATTCAACAGATGATTCGCCTTCAGATAAAACTTTTGAAATAGCGAAAATAATAAAATTTAAAGACAGAAAGTATTTTTTGCCAGATAAAGAAATTTCCAATTTGAAAAAGCAAAATATTTGGGCAATTGTGATTGACAATGATTCTAAAAAAGTGATATGGCAAACAGAAAACTTGCCAGGTGAGATTCCAAAAGAATATTCGGTATTCGATATAGCACTATTTTCACACGCTTACATAAAAGGCTATCCAGTTTTTACAGCAAAAATTAGAAATGATTTACTTGTATTAGGATATCCAAAAGACAGTTACTGGAAATATTCCACAGCTACCTGGAACTATCGTCTAATTCAAAATGTTCCTAATTTTTTTCTTACATTTTTAATATCCAATATATTCTTTGTATTTTTGATTTACATTTTTTCAAATTCAAAACTTTTAAAATCAGTAAATCCAATAATAAAAGGTATACAGGATTTGCCAAAAGATAAGCCAGTAAATATAGATGAAAAAGGCGTTTTATCTGAACTTGCAAAAAGTATAAATAAAACTTCTGAAATTTTGCAAAATCAAAGAGAACAACTGCGAAATAAAGACACGGCACGAGCAAACTGGATTGCAGGAGTTTCCCACGACATTCGTACTCCATTGTCAATGATAATGGGCTATGCAAGTCAATTAAAAACATCTTCAAATTTATCAGAAGAAATGGCAAAAAAACTTTCTGTTATTTTGAAACAAAGTGAGCGTATAAAAAATCTAATAAATGATTTGAATCTTGCTTCAAAATTAGAATACAATATGCAGCCTTTTGAGAAGAAAAAAGAAAATGCAGTTGCAGTCGTTCGGCAAGTTATTGTTGATTTTTTGAATATGGATATTGACGAGAAATTTCCGATAGAATGGAAGACGAAAAGTGAATTTGTATCCTGCTTTGTTAATGTTGACAAAAATTTGATAAAACGAGCTTTGGCGAATTTAATTCAAAATAGTATTAATCACAATGAAAATGGTTGCACAATTTATGTTTCAGTAAAAGAAGATGAAAAAAATTGTATAATTTGTGTTGAAGATAATGGAATAGGAGTTTCTGATAAAGAGCTAGAAAAGCTCAATAATACGCCACATTATATGGTTTGTGACAAAAATACGACAGAACAGCAGCACGGTTTAGGGCTTCTTATTGTAAAACAAATTATGGATGTCCATAATGGACAAATTGAGATGAAACATAGTGAATATGGGGGATTTAAGGTTAATTTGTATGTTCCTAAAAATCTTTTTTCCTATTGACTTTTATAAAATAAAGTGATACAATTTCAAAGAATTATGAAAGTAGCAAAAAATATATTTTTGTTAGTACAATAGTTCATTAATATTAATCGGATGAAAATATGAGAAGAGATTTTGCAATATAGCAAAACACCGAAGAAGTGACTCTTTCAGGTAAAAGGACTCATATTGGACGAACCTCTGGAGAGATTCCGTGGCAAAGGAACACCGAAGGAGCAAAGTTTACTAAATTTTAGTAAACCTAAACTCTCAGGTAAAAGGACAGAGAAATTACATTTTTCGTGAATTTCTTTATTGCAGAGGTCTTAATTTTTAAAGACCTTTTTTATTTAAAGAAATAAATTCTTTTCAAAAGAATCATTAAAAATTTAGCATAAAACTAAAAGAAATTCAGGAATAAAGAGAATTCAATCAAATCCAAATAAACATTCCGAGAAATTAAAAAATATAAAAATACAGAAATTAGCTAATTACAAAAATAGAAGGCTAAAAATCAAATTACGAAGGAGAAGAAATGTTAGAATCGATTATTTCACAAATCAATGAAGTTTTTTGGGGAAGTATATTAATCATTTTGTTATTAGGAACAGGATTATTTTATACAATCAGATTAAGATTTATCCAAGTTAGAGAGTTTAAAAAAGGTGTACAGCATTTAACTAAAGGGTTTAATATGAATGGAGAAGAAGCTGGAGAAGACGGAATGTCATCCTTTCAGGCTTTGGCAACAGCAATTGCAGCTCAAGTAGGAACTGGGAATTTAGCAGGAGCAGCGACAGCAGTAATTTCTGGAGGTCCAGGAGCAATATTTTGGATGTGGTTAAGTGCATTTTTTGGAATGGCAACAATTTATTCAGAAGCTGTTTTAAGTCAATTATTTAAAAGAAAAGTAGAAGGAGAAGTAACAGGAGGTCCATCTTACTATATCGAAAAATTATTCAATGGAAATAAATTTGCAAAAGGATTGGCAATATTTTTCTCAATTTCATGTATTTTAGCGTTAGGATTTATGGGAAATGCAGTTCAATCTAACTCAATTGGTGAAGCATTCCAAAATTCATTCCATGTTCCACGTGTAATAACTGGAATAGTGGTAGCAGTTTTATCCGGATTTGTATTTTTTGGAGGAGTAAAAAGAATTGCAGCAGTTACAGAAAAAATAGTACCAATCATGGCATTTTTATACATTTTAACTTCTGTAATTGTAATCGGAATTAATTATATGAATATTTTAAAAGCGTTTGAAGCAATTTTTATTAATGCATTTTCGACTCAAGCGATTTTAGGTGGTTTTTTAGGACAAGGTGTAAAAAAAGCTGTAAGATATGGAGTTGCAAGAGGATTGTTCTCAAATGAAGCAGGAATGGGATCAACACCACACGCACATGCCGTAGCAAAAGTAAAAAATCCTGAAGAACAAGGTCACGTTGCAATAGTAACAGTATTTATCGATACTTTTGTAATTTTAACATTATCAGCTCTTGTAATTTTGACAACACAAAAAGATTTATCAAACTTTACAGGAATTTCATTGACACAAAAAGCGTTTGAAGGAGCGTTAGGAAGTTTTGGAGGAGTATTTATTGCAGCAGCATTGTTTTTCTTTGCATTTTCGACAATTATCGGATGGTATTTCTTTGGAGAAGCAAATATTAAATATTTATTTGGAAAAAAAGCAATTTTAATTTATAGAGTTTTAGTAATGGTATGTATCGTAATTGGTTCAATGCAAAAAGTTAATTTAGTTTGGGAAATGGCTGATATGTTTAATGGATTTATGGTAATTCCAAATTTAATTGCGTTGTTGTTATTGAGTAATAGAGTTGTAAATGTATCAAGAAAATATAAGATGTTAGACTAGAAACTTTAATCTCGATATGTTAAAATAATTAAGCAAAAAATATTTTTGCAATTTAAGTTATATTTATGAGATGAAAAGAGAGTGAAAAAATGAGAAAAGTAAGATTTTTAATATTAATGATATTATCAGTTCTGAGCTTAAATTCATGCTTATTAGCCACAGCAGCTGGTGCAGCAGGAGCAGGAGCATATTACGGAAATTACTGTGCAAATAATAGATCGGCGACAGTTTGTGGTGGAAGATAATTAATTAATTGCGTAGTCTTTAATATTATTAAAGAAAAAGGAAACCCTTGAGAATCAATATTCTCAAGGGTTTTTATAATAATTTATCTTCTTGGTTCATGTTTTATGTCACGATTTTTTTTAGTTATAACTTTTTTTGGAGCTTTAGGTGCTGTTCTTTTCGCAGGTTTTTTATTTTCATGTTTTACGATGTTTCTTTTTGGTCTAGGTGGTTGTTTTCTAGTAGCTGCAAATGATGTAGCTGAAACTCCTAAAATTCCTAAAGCTAAAATTAATTTTTTCATTGTATTTTTCATATTATATCATCTCCGTTTTTCTATTTTTGTTGTTTTTTATCAACAGAGATATAATAACATTTAGTTATGTCAAAATTATGACAAAAAATAAAATCTTTTATTTATTTTGAAATATTTAATTTTGCAAATTCGGCTTTTGCTTTTGCTAATTGAGCGTTAAAATTAGGGTTTGTGTGTAATGTAGCAACAACAGCACTTGCAACTATACGAGCTGCATCAACATCACTTTGCCAGTGATATCCACAAATTACACGGCTTTGTCCTAAATCGAATCCTCTTTGGATAATTTCTTGTTGTCTAGCAGGATTAACTTCAGCTAAAACTAAAGCAGTTGCCCATCCAATAGATGTATGTCCTGAAGGATAAGAACCATTTGTAGACAATGTTTTTTCATCTTCTGGACGACATGTAGATTCCTTGAAATATGCAAATGGACGAGTTCTCATATAAGTCTTTTTAGCAGATCTTGTAGCTAAATCTCCAGCATCTTCAATAAGATTTGTAACTAATTTATAAATTTCTGGTGTTGTTTTTGGTGAAATAGTGTATCCGAATGCTTCTGAGAAAGCGTTTGGAAGTCCAGTTCCTTCAAGTTTTGCATCATCATATGCAACTTTTCCTCTAGGAGTATTTCTTTGTAGTTTACCTTTTTCGTACATAGCTTTGTCGTTTAAAAATCCAATACTATCTACTGCAGGTGGAGGTGGTAATAATTTGTAACTATCTACAACTTCAGAGCTTTTTAGATAATACAAATTTGGTTTTGTTGTTACATCATTTTCAGTTGCAAATGATGCAAAAGCAGCAATTAAAAAAGTACCTAGTAATAATTTTTTCATTTACGTCCCATCCTTTTCTATTTATATATATTATTCGTAATAGAAGTATACCTCAAATTTTTACATTGTCAATGAATTTTTATTAGAAATTAATCGCTGCTTTCAAACCTTATTTTTTCTTCTTAAATATTAAAATACAGGATAACCTTCTTTTGAATATTTTTCTTTCAAGAATTTTTTTACTTTTTCTGAAGTCATTGCTTTTGCTAGTGCCTGTATTTTTTTATCATTTTTGTTGTCTTCTCTAGAAGCTAGAACAATAGCGTATCGTCCTTTAGTTCCTTCTTCTAAGAAAAGAGCATCTTTTGGCGTAATTCCAATTTTTAGCATATGAGAAGGCCAGTTAAATACTAAGTCGGCTTCTTTGTATGCTTGTATAAGTGAAGGAATCGGCAAAGCTGTAATTTTTAAGTTTTTAATAGAATTATCCACATCTTTTAAGTTGTATAATCCACTTTTTTGTTTAAGTTTGATTAATCCTTGTTTTTCAAGTATTCTCAAGGCTCTATCTTGATTTGTTGGGTCATTTGGTACAACAACTTTTGCACCATTTGGAATTTCATTTTTACTTTTATATTTTTTCGAATAAAAACCAACATAAACATCATAAATTGCAGCAACTTTCACAAGATGAGCATTGTTTTTCTTATTAAAAATTTCCATAAAAGGAACATGTTGATGGAAATTAGCATCAAAATCCTTATTAGCTAATCCAACATTTGCAGTGACATAATCTGTCAAAAGCGTAATTTTAGTGTCATAACCTTCTTTCTTTAAATCTTCAGCCGCAATTTTTACGATTTCCTCCATCGGATATCCAGCTGCAGCTACCTTAATAGTTTCTTTTTTTCCACAACTCAAGGCTAAAATTGTTAGCCCAACAAATAAAAATAATTTTTTTAACATTAGTAATTTCTCCTTCTTTTATCTAATTTTTTTGCAATGTAATTGCCTAATATTTGAATGGAAAAGACGATTATTATCATAATTGCTACCATTTTGAATACAAGAGCATAATTGTACTCATTGTAACCGTATCTCATTGCATAATCGCCAATTCCACCACCTCCAACAACCCCCATAACTGTTGAATATGAAATAAAACTAATAATAGACGAGGTTAGTCCAAGAACTAAGCTACTTCTCGCTTCGACAATTAAAAAATGCCAAACTATTTGAAATGACGTAGCTTTCATTGAAAGAGCCACATCAAGAATCCCCTTGTCCACATCATAAAAAGACTGTTCTACAAATCTTGCATAAAGTGCAACCGCCACAACACATATTGGGAAACTCGCAGGAATTAACCCAAAAGCTGTCCCAAAAATCAATCTTGCAACAGGCATTAATACAACAACCAATATTAGAAATGGAAAACTCCTCACAACATTAACATAAATATTTGCAGGAATATAAATCCGAATATTTTCCTTGATGCTCCCTTTATTCGTTAAAAAAAGCAACGAACCAAGAGGAACTCCAAAAAAAATAGCAAATAAAGTAGGAATCAAAATCATAATTAAAGTATCTTTCAACGCATTTAAAATTTCCAAAATCATTGTTTCAAAAAACTCCTTTCATTTAGTATAAAATAGTGATTAAAGTAATCAAAATAATACAGATTACTAAAAAATGCCAATAAAAAATTTCTTTTATCTTTAAGAAAATAATCTAAAAGATTATCCTAAAAATTCTTTGACAAATTCTAGATATTCACTTTTATGATTGATGATATCATCTTTCACAACATCAAAAGTATCCAAAATTTTCCCTTTCTCAATGACAGAAACACGGTCACATAACTTTTTAGCAACATCAAGCTCATGAGTAACTAAAATAATTGTAGTCCCGTAATCACGATTAATTTTCAAAAATAATTCGAGAATCTCTTTTTGAATAAACTTATCCAAAGAAGCTGTAACCTCGTCGCATAAAAGCAAATTTGGATTTGTAACCAAAGCTCGAGCAATCGCAACCCGTTGTTTTTCTCCACCACTTAATTCCGAGATAAAAAAATTTTTTTTATCAAGTAGTCCAACAAAATCAAGCGTCTTCTCAATTTTCTTCCTATCAATCTTTTTCCTTTTCAAAATAAGAGGCAAAGCAACGTTGTCAAACACATTTTTGTTATACAGCAAATTAAATTCTTGAAAAATATAAGAACTTTCAGTATTTTCTTCCAAAAAAATTTCTCCAGCATCAGCTTTTTCAATTCCTTGAATAATTCTCAATAAAGTCGACTTACCACTCCCAGATTTTCCAATTATCCCAAAAATCTCCCCTTTTTCAATGTGTAAATCAACTTCCAAATCAAAACTATTCAGCCGTTTTTTCAAATTATTAATATTTATCATAAAAACTCCTTTTTAAATTTTACTTTTAGAAGATAGAGATATTATATCATAAAATAGAGCAATTATAAAATTGAAATAGTTATAAAATTTAATTTTTGTTGGAAAAAGAAAAAATTGAAAATTATAAAAATTTTGATACTGAATATTTTAAATAAAATTTGGTATAAAGGCTAGAAACTTCCAGCCTTTTTTGTTATAATTAATAACACAAGATACCAAAACCCTTAGGGGAATTTTGATTTTTTAGAGAGGTTTTTATGAAGAATAAGTTTGTACTATTGGATAGAGATGGCGTAATTAATGTGGAAAAGTCATATTTATATAAAATCGATGAATTCGAGTATGAAACAGGAGTCTTGGAAGGATTAAAAATATTGAGAGATTTGGGGTATAAATTTGCAATAATAACTAATCAAGCTGGGATTGCAAGAGGTTATTATAGCGAGGATGACTATTTTAAATTACAGAACTTTATTGAAAAAGATTTATTAAAAAATGGGATTAAGATAGAAAAAACATATTTTTGTCCACATCATCCAGATGGAATTGGAAAATACAAGATGGATTGCGAATATCGAAAGCCGAATACTGGGAACTTTTTAAAAGCAATCAAGGAATTCAATATTGATGTGGAAAAATCGTATATGATTGGAGATAGAGTGACAGATCTGATACCAGCTAATAAATTGGGGTTTAAAACAGTTTTAGTGGAAACAGGATATGGATTGAAAAATATTGAAAAATTGAAGGAAAATAATTTAAAATCAGAAATATACAAAAATATTTTAGATTTTTCAAAAAAATTAAGAAATAAATAAAAGTTATATATTAAGAAAATATATAGTTGATTTCAAAGATATTTTATTTTTAATAATATAATTTTAAAAAATATTAACTAAGATAATCATAAGAAAGTACAATTTTAGCCATTTTTTAAAAATATTATTTTTAAAAAAAATTGAATTTTTTATTGAAAAAAGATAAGAAAAAAGTATAAAAAGGGGCAAAAGCATAAAAATCTTAAATTTGAAAAAAGAAATAAAAAGTGGTATAATTATAATGGTAAATATTAGTGTATTAAATTTAATGAAAAGAGAAAATTCATGAAATTAAAGAAGAATATTATGATTAGAATTGTATATTTAGTACTATTGTATGTTTTATATACATTTTTATTAAAAAAATTTAACTATACGATAAAATATTTGACAACTTTTTTATTTTTAATATTTATATTTATTCAATTTATATTTGGACAATTAGATTTTTATGTGGAAAGATTTAGATTAAAAGGTATATTTATTAATTTCATAATAGATTTTATCTTTTTTGGAACATTCTTTGTATTTTTAAAAAGATTTAATATTATTTGGGTATTTAGTGCAGTATTTCTTTTTCAGATATGTTTTAGAGCTATAGCAAGTTTTAAATATATGAAAAAAAAGAATGTATTGATATTTGGATCTAATCATATAAAAAATAATGTTCAAGGGGATTTAATAAGTAATTTAGATTATAACTATGTGGGATATGTATCAAATAATAGGAGTAGGGCTACTAGATATTTAAAGGGAAATTATGAAGAGTTGGAAAAAGTGGTGAAAGAAAATGAGATAGATATGATAGTTATAGTTAAAGATATGAGAAGCAATAGTTTTAAAAAGTATTTAAAGCGATTATTTTCTTTAAAAACAAGTGGAATAAAGATTTTGAGTTATGATGAGTTCAATGAAAGTATACAAAAGAAAATAGATGTAAGTAAAATCAATGAACAATGGCTACTAGAATCAAATGGATTTGATATTTTGAATAATCAGAGTCAAAAGAATGCGAAAAGAGCTTTAGATTTAGTGATTGCAATAGGATTACTCATATTAGCAAGTCCAATTTGTCTTTTAGCAGCAATTATCATCAAGATTGAATCAAAAGGTCCAGTAATTTTTAAACAAACTCGTATCGGTGAAAATATGAAAAAATTTAAAGTTTATAAATTTAGAAGTATGAAATTACATGACGTTTCAAAAGCACCGAGATATGCTGGAGAAAACGACGATAGAATAACAAAATTTGGTAAATTTATGAGAAAAACTCGAATAGACGAGTTACCACAACTTTTTTGCATTATAAAAGGGACAATGAGCTTTGTAGGACCAAGACCTGAATGGGACGTGTTAGCAAAAGAATACGAAAAAGAAATACCATATTACAATTTGCGACATATGATAAAACCTGGAATAACAGGATGGGCACAGGTGATGTATCCTTATGGTGAAAATATTGAAGATGCAAAAAGAAAGTTAGAATACGATTTATATTATTTGAAACATCAAGATTTCATTATGGATGTTTTAGTAATTATGAAGACAGCTAAAGTTGTGTTGTTTGGAAAAGGAAAGTAAATTAAATATTAATAAATGGAGGAATTTTATGAAAGGAATTATTTTAGCAGGAGGAAGTGGAACAAGACTGTATCCTCTAACAAAAGCTATTTCAAAACAAATTATGTCAATATATGATAAGCCTATGATTTATTATCCTTTGTCGGTATTAATGTTAGCAAATATAAGAGAAATATTGATTATTTCTACTCCTAGGGATTTACCAGTGTTTGAGGAATTATTAGGTGATGGAAGTCAATTGGGAATCAAGTTGGAATACAAGGTACAAGAACATCCAAATGGATTGGCGGAAGCTTTCATAATTGGTGAAGAATTTATAGGAGATGACAGTGTTTGCTTAATTTTAGGAGATAATGTGTTCTATGGAGCAGGTTTTTCTGGATTAGTAGAAGAAGCTGCAACGTTAAAAGAAGGAGCAGTCGTATTCGGATATCCTGTAAAAGATCCAAGAGCGTATGGAGTAGTAGAATTTGATAAAAATGGAAAAGCAATTTCATTAGAAGAAAAGCCAGAAAATCCTAAATCAAATTATGCAATACCAGGATTGTATTTTTATGATAATACTGTAGTAAAAAAATCTAAATCAATAAAACCTTCAGCAAGAGGAGAGTTAGAAATTACTACAATAAATGAGGAATACTTAAAAGAAGGTAAATTAAATGTAAAACAACTCGGAAGAGGAGTAGCTTGGCTTGATACAGGAACTCATGAAGCTTTATTGGAAGCAGCAAATTTTGTGCAAACTGTGCAAAATAGACAAGGATTCTATATCGCATGTATAGAGGAGATAGCTTATCAAAAAGGATGGATATGTAAGGAACGGCTTGAAGAGTTGGCTAAACCTTTGATGAAATCTGAGTATGGGAAGTATTTAAAAGAGTTAATTAAAGAGGAGATATAAATTAAATGAACAAGAATATGAATGTTGTCTTTGAATTAGTAAGAAGAGATTTAAAAAAGAAATACAGAGGTTCTGTATTAGGGATAGTGTGGTCGTTATTAAATCCTTTATTAATGATGATAGTTTTAACTATAGTATTTTCAAATGTTTTTAGATTTGATACAAAAAATTATCCTTTGTATCTTATTACGGGTCAAGTTCTTTTTGGATTTTTTTCTGAAGCAACAAGTATTTCAATGTTATCTATCATTTCAAATGTTTCATTGATAAAAAAAATATATGTAACGAAATGGTTATTTCCATTTTCATCAGTAACTTTTTCTTTTGTAAATGCTATTTTTTCTTTAATTGCAGTTTTTATTATAGTATTTTTTACAGGTGGAAAGTTTTATTGGAGTTATTTTTTAATACCTGTTGTGTATATTTATTTATTTGTCTTTTCATTAGGAATAGGATTAATATTAGCCTCTGTGACAGTTTTCTTTAGAGATATGATGTATTTATATAATGTACTTTTAACAATATTAATGTATTTAACACCAATTTTTTATCCTGAAAATATTATACCAGAAGAATATAAAACATTAGTTAGTTTGAATCCATTGATTTATTTTTTGAAGTATTTTAGAAAATTAATTTTAGAAGGTGTTGTTCCTGGAGTTGATTTAAATATTACCTGTTTACTTATATCGATTATAAGTTTAGTAATAGGAATATTCGTATTCAAATTTAAAGAAAATCAATTTGTTTTAGATATTTAGATTATGAAAGGTAATGAAGATGAAAAAAAGAAGAAATAAAAAGCAAAAAGATATGATAGAAATAAAAAATGTATCAGTGGTATTTAAAAGAACAACGGAAAAGATGACAAGCTTAAAAGAATATTTTATAAATAGTTTGAAGAAAAAAATAAAAAAAGAAAAGTTTGTGGCACTAGAAGATATCAATATAACAATAAAAAAAGGAGAGATTGTAGGATTATTAGGATTGAATGGAGCTGGTAAAAGTACTCTTTTAAAAGTGATATCTGGAATAATAAAACCAACATCAGGAGAAGTGAAGTTAAATGGTAAGATGGCACCATTAATAGAATTGGGAGCAGGATTTGATCCAGAGTTAACGGGAAGAGAAAATATATTTTTAAATGGAAGTTTATTGGGTTTTTCAAAAAAAGAGTTAAAGGATAAAATAGAAGATATAATAGATTTTTCAGAATTAAAAGAGTTTATTGATATTCCGTTAAAAAATTATTCAAGTGGAATGTATGCAAGATTAGGTTTTTCAATTGCAACGATATATGAACCAGAAATTTTAATAATAGATGAAGTTCTTTCTGTAGGAGACTTTCATTTTCAAGAAAAAAGTTTAAATAAAATAATGGAGATGATAGAAAAAGGAACGACAGTATTATTTGTATCACATGATATTGAACAAGTTGAAAAGTTATGTAAAAAAGCAATATGGCTTGAAAAAGGTAAAGTGAAGGTAATAGGAGATGCTAAAAAAATATGTAAAGAATACTCAAAAAGTTAGGTGATTTTGTGATAGATATCGTTATAGGACTAAGAGAGAATTTTATAGAGCATGCTTATATAATGTTATATTCTTTATTAGAAAAGAATAAAGATTTTTTCTGTAAAATACATATATTGTCAGATAAATTAGATGTTAGATATTTTGTTTCGCTTGAAAAAAAATTTAATTGTCAGATAAAATTATATACAATTGATATTTCAGATATAGAAAAATTAGATTCTAGACATATTGATGTTTCAACGTTTTATAGATTAAAAATGGATCAGTATTTACCTAGGGATTTAAAAAAAGTATTGTATATAGATACTGATATAGTAGTAAATGGTTCATTAAAATCATTAATTGAATTAGAATTTGAAAAAGAAATATACGCTATGGCTGTAGAATGCAAAATATCAGTAAAACATTTATCGAAGATAGGTTTCAAAAATAAGAAATATTTCAATGCAGGTTTAATTTATTTTAATTATCAAAAATGTTTGGAAAAAGATATATTTAAGAAAGCTTTAAATTTATTGATGATTGAAGATAAATATGATTTTATGGATCAAGATGTTCTGAATATAGTATTAGAAAATCATGTGAAATATATTTCTCCGAAATGGAATTATTCAGGTTTCTTTGCGGTTTCAGAATTGTTAGGTGAAAAATTAATAGAGGATGAACCTGTAATTATACATTTTACTGGACGAGAAAAACCATGGAATTATATGAACATCAACAAATATAGCTTTTTATATAAAGAAGAATATGAAAAAATATATAATAAAAAACTTGATATAAGAGATAAAACATTTAGTAAAATTATCAAAAAGCATCTAATATTATTTCTATATAAATTTTTTATAACAAAAAAAATAATACAGTATTTGAGAAACAAATATAGGCAATAGGGGTAAATATGAAAATAAAAATTTTTTCAGCATATTATGGTAACATGCCAAAGATTATAGAGAATGATATTATAGTACCTATTCAAGGGGGGGCTTCTTTACAAGATAATGATTTAATTAAATTAAAAGATTCTGTATCACCAGAGATATCAAAAAAAAACGATATGTATAATGAATTTACAGTACTTTATGCTATTTGGAAATACTATTCAAAAGATTTAGACTACGTGGGATTATGTCATTATAGAAGATATTTTGTTTTAAAAAAGTATAAAATTATATTTGAAGTTATAAAAAGGATAACAAAAAGACCTCTATTTCATATTTTCTTTGTAAACAGAACAACTTTAAAGTTAGTGAAAATATTGAAAAAAAATGAATTAATAATTCCAAAGTTAAAAAAAATAGATATGTCAATGAAAGAATATTACGAGGAAAAACATATAAAAAAACATTATGAAATTTTTGAAAATGTGATACGAGAAGAGTTTAAATTTTTAGAAAAATATCTTGATTTTACTTCTAGAAGAAAAGCGGGTTATTTTCTTAATATGTTTATAATGAAAAAAGATTTATTTGAAGAATATTGTGAAAATGTATTTAGATTTTTAAGTATAATTGAAAGAAAAATAGATGTGTCAGAAGAAAATCAATATCAAAAAAGAGCATTGGGTTTTTTGGGGGAAAGATTTACTAATTTATATTTTATATATTTAAAAAAAAATGGAATAAAATTAGAGGAATATCCAGTAATAAATATAGGAAAATAGGAAAGGAGTTTATATAATATTATATTAATGTTATATAATTAGTTTAGATATATGAAAAAAAGAATATATGCTTTGGAACACATAAGGAGTATTGCTTGTATTTTTATTTTATTGTTTCATTCAGTATTATTTATAGGGTTAAATTTAAGAGGAATAACAGATTTATCCTTAAATAATGAAAAATTATTCAAAACTAATAATTTTTTAATCTCTTTATTATTAGAAGGACATGTTTTTGTTAGTTTATTCATAATGATTTCAGGTTTTATTTTAGTTATAACAACTTCTAAAAATATAAAGTACTTAGAGTTTATAAAAAAAAGAGTACTTAGAATTTATCCGTTATATGGTTTTTTGATTTTTTTAGGTGTATTTGTTTATCCTGATAGATTTGATTTAATGAAATTTTTTTCTATGCTGACAATATTTAATAATATAAATTCTTTAAATTTATCGCCTTTTACTGATGCAAGTTGGACAATTTCAGTTTTGATAGTTTGTTATTTGTTGTTTCCATTTTTAAATAGAAAAAGTAATAAAAAATTGTTTCAGATTATTGTTTTATTGTTATTATTAAGAGGAATGATATTTCTAATAACAGGATCGATACAAGGTATAGCATATAATACGGTAATAGGAAGATTAGATCAATTTATAATGGGAATGATGGTAGCGAATATTTATAAGGATTATATTTCAAAACAAGATAGAATAAAATATAGTAATTATTTAAATTTATTAGTATCGTTTTTTTTGCTTTTTTGTATGACATTATTTTATAATAGAGTAGGAGGGATTATTTATGATGGTTGGTGGAAAATATTTTGGTTTGATATAGAAGGAATTGTTTGGTGTTACATAACATTATATTATATTTTATTATGTAATAAAAAAATAAAACTGTTTAGTTATATTGATAAGTTATCTTATTCAATTTACTTAGTACATTCAATGTGTTTGTATATAGTATTGAAATATGATTTTTTTATTAAGATAAATAATAAAATTTTACTTTCAGCTTTTTTAAGTGCTATATTTATAGTTTTACCACTTACTTTGATATTAGCTTATTTTACATATAATTGTGTTGAAAGATTTTTTGAAGATTAATATAAAAGGATTTAGAATTATAACAGAAAAGAAAAAGATTATGCGTTATCTTTAAATTAACGTAAATACATATAGGAGAATGAATAATAATAACTTCTTTGTTATTATTATTCTAAAATTAGAAATGAGAGAAATAAATATTGTAGTAGGAGTAAATAGAAATTATATAAAGCCAATGAGTGTTATGCTAATTTCATTATTAGAAAACAATAAAGAATATAAAATAAATTTTAATATTTTTCAAGATGATTTTAATAATGAAGACAAAGAAAATATTTTAAAACGGTTTAATGAATATAAAAATTTGGATATAAATTATATTGATATAACAAATGATTTATTTAAAGGATTGCCAACTTTAGAACACATCTCTTTATCAACATACTATAGAATACTAGCTCCAAAATTATTAGAAAAATATGATAAGTTATTGTATTTAGATTCAGACCTAGTTGTTGATGGTAATATTTCAGAGTTGTGGGAGACAAATATAGAGGACTATGCTGTAGCAGCTGTAAGAGAAGATAGTTTACAAGCAAATGAAGAAAGACTTGGGATTCCTAAATATCATAAGTATTTTAATGCAGGGGTTCTGCTTATGAATTCTAAGATGTTGAGAGAAGGAAATTATGAAGATATTATAATGGACTATTTATATAAAAATAAAGAGATACTATTATTTTCAGATCAAGATGCATTAAATGCAATTTTATATAATAAATGGTATGAAATTAGTGAAAAATGGAATTATCATAATTATTTTGTAGATGCAAGACATTCAAATTTAGAGGAAATAAAATTAGATAAACCAGTAATTATCCATTATACTGGACCTATAAAACCATGGGATAAAGAAAAAGGTTCGGTTCTAAAAAATATTTATCTTAGATATGAAGCATTGTATAATGGAGAAAAAATTATATTAGAAGATTTACAATTAGTTCATAGAAATGAAAATTATAAAAGAAAAATATATGAAAAATTAAAGAAGAATAAATACGCGATAAAATTAAATGAAGTTATGAAAAAAAATAAATTTTTGAAAAATGCCTATTATAAATTGAAATCATCTTCTACACCTTTAGAAAAAGTGATGAATTCGTTTGAAGCAAAAAAAATAGATGTAAAGGATTCTCTGTTTGAATCTAATTTTGATATGTTTTTATCAAAATTTAGGGATCATAAAGATTATATTGAAATTGAAGGTTTTGCTTTTAAAGTTGGTTTTTCTAATAGAAAAACCGAAAAATATTTAGTTTTTTATTCAAAGAGTAGAGAGAAAAAATATTTTTTTAAATTAGGAGTTGTTGATAGAGAAGAATGCAATCATATTTATTTAGATAAGCGTGATTATTCAAGTTCAGGATTTTTTAATTTTATAAAAAAATCAGAAATGAAAAAAGGAGAATATGAAATAGGAATATTACTAAAAAAAGATAGATTAACACAATTTAAAAGTTTGAACAAATTAGTAACAATATAAGAAAAAAGGAGAAAAAATGGATAAAAAGCTTGAAATATATGTATCTCATTATAAAGATTATTATCGATATGAAAATAAAATATTTAAACATTATTTTGTAGGAAATAAACTAAATAAGAAAAATAATACAATGAATCTTCCTGGAGATGATACTGGAGAAAATATATCTCAAAAAAACGATAATTTTAATGAATTGACATTATTATATTGGGTATGGAAAAATACAAAACAAGACTATGTTGGTTTTGCTCATTATAGAAGATTTTTAGTATATGAGAATTTTGAAAATAAAAAATTAGAAAAAATTTATAATAAAATTCTTAGAAAAACTTCTAAAACAGAAAATCAAAAAATAAAAATAATTGAAAAAAAATTATCAATTTTTACAAAAAAAATCATAAAAGATATTGAAAAATATGACATAATTTTACCTTATCCTTCTATAATGCCTCTTACGTTAAAAGAACAATATAATTACTATCATATAAAAGAGCATTACATAATGTTAGGAGAGATAATAAATGAAAAGTATCCAGAGATTTATAAAAATTATTTAAATGCATCACAACGTAATACTTTTTTTATTGCGAATATGTTTATTACCTCTAGGGAAATTTTTAATGAAATTTGTACTTTTTTATTCGATATACTTTTTGAATTAGAAAAAAGAATAGAAATTCCCACTGATGATGTTCAAAAAAGGATTTTTGGTTTTATTTCTGAACGTTTATTAACAATATATTTAGATTATTTATTTGAAAATAGAAACTATAAAATAAAATATCTAGAATTTTTGAATACAGATTTTGTATTTGAAAAATTAAAAAGTGGATTAATAAAAAAAGAAAATAAGAAAATATATATTGATAATAGAAAAACAACAGTACATATTGATGGTCTGAATAAATTAACAACAAAACACTATATGTTATCAGGATGGGGATTTGTAGATAATGAGGAATCTTTAAAAAATAAAATGTTATTAGAATTGTATAATGAAGAAGAAAGCAAAATCTATAGTAATTTTGAAACTTATAGAAATGATGTGACAAAATTTGTACAAGGAATAAATAAAAATTATTGTAATTATGATTCTTCTGGATTTAATTTTTTGATTAATACAGAAGAATTAAAATCAAATACTTATTATAAATTAAAAATAAGATTTGATTCAGTAGATTTTAATAATTCAAGTATAAATTATATATTTGATAAATATTTATATCTAGATGAAGATAAAAAATTAATATTAAGAGGATAGAGTTGTAAATTTATAATGAAGGAGGGAAGTGTGATAATACTAAATTATCATAAAATAAAAAATGAAGTATGATTATATTATTGTTGGATGTGGTCTTGCAGGTATAATAATGGCAGAAAGAATAACAAGAAAATTAGGAAAGAAAGTTCTTATAATAGAACAAAGAAATCATATAGGTGGAAATTGTTATGATTATTATGATGAATATGGAATATTAACACATAAATATGGACCACATATTTTTCACACTAATTATAAAGAGGTAATTGATTATCTTTCTGAGTATACTGATTGGCACATTTATCAATTTCAAGCTAGGGTAGTTATTGATGGAAAACTAACCAATATTCCATTTAATCTTAATACAATGAAAGATATTTTGGATGAAGATTTATACAAAAGGTTATCAAACAAATTAATAAAACTTTTTGGATACGATACAGTTGTTCCTATATTGAAATTAAGAGAAACTGATGATGAGGAAATAAAATGGCTTGCAGATTACATATACGAAAAAGTTTATTTGAATTATATGAAAAAGCAATGGGAAGTAAAACCAGAAGAACTTGATGCAAGCGTTACAGAGAGAGTACCAGTATATATTTCAAGAGATAATAGATATTTTAAGGATAGGTATCAAATGATGCCTAAAAATGGATATACGGAAATGTTTAAAAAGATGTTAGATCATAAAGATATTCATTTAATGTTGAATACTAATGCTTTTGATTTATTAGAACTTGATGATGAAAAGAAAGAAATTAAATTTTTAGGTAAAAAATTTGAAGGAAAAGTAATTTATACAGGAGAAATTGATGTACTTTTCGATAGTTGCTATGGAGATTTACCATATAGATCATTAAGATTTGAGTATGAAAATTATAAAAAAGAATATTTTCAAGAAACTGCAATGACGAGTTATCCAAATAATTATGATTTTACTCGTACAACAGAAACTAAGCATATGACAGGACAAGATTCAAAAACAACAACAGTTATTTATGAATATCCACAAAAATATGAAAGAAATGTGCCAGGAAAAGATGTTCCATATTATCCTATTCCAAATAGAGAAAATAGAGAGAGATATGAGAAATATAAAAAACATGCTGAAAATTATGAAAATATAATTTTAATTGGAAGATTGGCGAGATACTTGTATTATAATATGGATCAAATGATAAAATTGACATTAGATACTTTTGAAGAAAAAATAAAATAAGGAGAAGATAATTATGAAAACAGTTTTAATGATAGGTGGCGCTGGATTTATGGGTTGTAACTTCAGTGAATATTTTTTAAAAAAAGGATATAAAGTAGTAAGTTATGATATTAAGGAATCTAGAATAAAAGATTCTAATTTAGTAAATGTAATTGGGAATTCAAAAGATACAAATAAAATGAAAGAAATATTTAGTAATCATAAAATAGATTTTGTTATTTATACTTTAACAAGTTTTTGGATAGTTGACAGTAATGAATCATATCAAGAGTTAGTATTAGAAAATTTAGCTCCAATAATAGATTTGTTGAATATAATGAAAGAAAATAATGTAAATAAATTTATTTATATTTCTTCAGGTGGTTCTATATACGGTCAATCAAATAAACCTATTTCAGAAGATGCTGAAAAATTACCAGTTAGTTTTTATGGATGGATAAAAGAAGCAGCAGAATCATATATTAGATACATAGCAAGAACTAATGATAATTTCAAATATATAATCTTTAGACCTTCAAATGTTTATGGTAAATATCAACAATTAAATAGAATAATAGGAGTTGCTCTTAAGAACGCTTATATTGGAGAAGAAATGAATATTTTTGGTGATATAAATACTCAAAAAGATTATATTCATATAGATGATTTTTCAGAAATAGTTTTAACTTTAATTGAAAAAGAAAAATGGAATGATGTTTATAATATTGGTTCTGGAGAAGCTACAAGTACGAAAGAAATTTTAGAATATGCACAAGAAATAACAGGAAATAAAATGAAAATCAATTATAAAGAAACTAAGACAGGTGACATTAATTATAGTGTCTTAAATGTTGATAAAGTAAAAAATATATTAGGAAAAAGCAAATTTTTAAATACTTTTGACGGAATGAAAGACATGTTTAAATATGTAAAAAGTGAAATAGACAGAGAGGATAAATAATTTTTTTAAGAATATGAAAAGATTTTCAGTATAGGTATTAAGAATGTAGTACCAAATTCTTGTATATTTTTTGTTCTCCTAAATTGTAATATTAAATGCAACATTTTTTCAAATTTAATTTCATGTAAAAATTTTTCAAATGGTGTTGCATAATTTAAAAATTTTCTAGGTCTTGAATTTATTAGCATTAAGGTTCTTAGCAAGTCTTTTGTTTCTAATTTTGATATATCGGTCTTCTTTGGGTAAAATTCTCTTAGAAGACCGTTACTATTTTCATTGCATCCTCTTTTCCATGAGCAATAAGGATCTGCAAAATAGAAATCTATTCCCATTTCCTCTACTTCTTTCCAACATGAAAATTATTTTCCTCTATCTGATGTAAAAGTTTTAAATGCTTCTTTCGGAATATTTGATATTAACTGCTTTATTGCTTCCAACATCGAATTTTTATTTCTATCTGGCATTTTTATTGCTACATAAAATCTCGTCTTTAACTCCACAAATGTTGCAAAACAAGCTTTGCTCTCTCCTCTTGCTGAAACTACGGAATCTAGCTCCCAATATCCAAAAATTTCTTTTTTCTTAACTTCTTTTGGTCTTTTACTAATTGACTTTCCGATATTAAATTTTCCTCTTTTTTTAGTTTTCGATGTTTTTCCTTTTCTTCTTAAAACACATAAAGAAACACTAAAAAAATCCTTATACAGCCAGTTGTAAATAGTTTTAAAAGATAATTTACCTTTCAGGTCTCGTCCTACAATTTGTTCTGGCGACCACCTTTCACAGAATTTAGACTCTATCAAATTCTTTAATTCAGAAGTAATTTTATAATTTCTGCCTTTTTTACAACCTTAATGTTTTTGTGATTATTAACATTTTAACACGAAATTATCATGAGTTGCATAGTTCTATTTTATTTTAAAATTTGTTGTATTTTATTATACAATCTATCTTGTAAAAATTTAAAAATATGGTACAATTAAAAAGAGACTTTAAAATATAATAATATTAACTAGAAAATATCATTAGAAATAAAAAAGTTCATTTTTTATGTGAAATAGTAAAAGGAGAAATTTATGAAAAGAATAAGAAAAGCAGTAATACCTGCAGCAGGATTAGGAACAAGAGTATTGCCAGCGACAAAGGCTCAGCCTAAAGAAATGTTAGTTATTGTGGATAAACCAGCATTGCAGTATTTGGTTGAGGAGCTGATTGCTTCTGGAATTGAGGAGATTCTTATTGTTACGGGGAGAAATAAGAGTTCAATTGAAAATCATTTTGATTATTCGTTTGAGTTGGAAAAAACGTTGGAGGAAAAAGGAAAATTAGAGCTTTTGAAAGTGGTTGATGATATTTCAAAATTGGCGAATATTTATTATGTTAGACAGAAGAAACCGTTAGGATTGGGACATGCGATTGGTTGTGCAGAAGCGTTTATTGGAGATGAACCGTTTGTAGTAGTGTTGGGGGATGATATTATTTATACTGATGAGAGTAAAGGTGAGGCTCCTGTTACAAAACAATTGATTGATAAATATGTTGAATTGAATGGTGGAAATATTTTGGGAGTTCAAGAGGTTGCTGAAAAAGATGTTAATAAATATGGGATTGTTAAGCCTTTAGAAACAATTGATGAAAGAACAGTTGCTGTAGAAAATTTTGTGGAAAAACCATCGTTGGCAGAGGCACCTAGTAGATTAGCTGCTTTGGGAAGATATGTGTTGGAACCAGAAATTTTTGGATATTTGAAAAATACGAAGCCTGGAAAAGGTGGAGAAATTCAGTTGACAGATGCAATTTTGGATATGAAGAATGATAAAGGGAAATTGTATGCGTATAATTACGATGGATTTAGATATGACACAGGGGATAAATTTGGAATGTTTGTGGCAAATGTGGAGTTTGGATTGAGACATCCTGAATTGAAGGATAGAGCGAAAGAATATTTGAAAGAATTGATGGAAAAATTAGATTAAATATTAACTAAAGAATTTTTAATATTAGTTAATCAAAAATAAATTAATTAATATTAAAGAAAAAATAGAAGGAGAACAATTTAGTGGAAATTAGAAAATTCAATAAGGATGAGATTAATATATTTTCTGGTTCAGCTAGTTTGGAATTATCAAAAAAAATAGTTGAATATTTGGGAGTAGAATTATCAGAAAATAAGATTCAGAAGTTTGCTGATGGGGAAATTTTTACGAAATCGCTGGAAAGTATTAGAGGAAGTAAGGCATTTGTTATACAATCGACTTCTGGTGATGTGAATGAAAATATTATGGAGTTGTTGATATTTATCGATGCGTTGAAAAGATCTTCAGCGAAGGAAATAATAGCTGTAATTCCGTATTTTGGGTATGCTAGACAAGATAGAACAGCTGATCCGAGAGATCCTATTACTTCAAAATTAATTGCAAATTTATTGTCAGCAGCTGGAGCGACTAGAATTGTTACGATGGAATTACATAGAAAGCAAGTACAAGGATTTTTTGATATTCCGTTAGATCATGTGGAAGCATTACCTATTTTGGCAGATTATTTTGAGAAAAAAGGGTTTTCGCAAGATGAGAATACTGTTGTTGTTGCACCAGATATTGGTTCAGTAAAAAGAGCGAGAGAATTGGCAAAATGGTTAGAAATACCGTTGGCGATAATTGAGAAAAGAAAAAATGAAGATGGCGAGCACAATGTTGAAAATATAATTGGAGATGTATGTGGAAAGAAAGTTATTATAATTGATGATATGATAAATACGGCAAAAACGATAGAAATGGCTGCAGATGCATTGATGGAAAATGGAGCAACTGAAATTTACTGTTGTGCGACACATGCGATTTTTTCTGATTCGGCTGTTGAGAGATTGAAAAAATCTCTAATAAAAGAAATTATAGTGACAGATACAATTGAATTGTCAGAGGATAAAAAATTTGATAAATTAACAATTTTGTCAACAAATGAAATTTTTGGAGAGGTATTAAGAAGAATAGTTACTGGAAAAGAAGTAAGTAACTTATTTAAAAAATAGAGGTATAGTTATGTATGATTTTACAGCGAGTATAGTGACTTACAATACTCCAACAACAGATTTAGAAAAAATAATAAAATGTTTTCAAAAGATAAAGTTGAATTTTAAATTGTGGATTTCAGATAATTCTGAGACGGATGCTTTAAGAAGTTTTTTTGAGAAAATAAATGACGATAGAATAGAATATATTTTTAATAATGCGAACAAAGGTTTTGGAGAAGGACATAACCGAATTATTAAAAAAGTGGCAGGCGATCCAAAATTATCTGAATTTCATTTAGCAATTAATGCAGATATTTATTTTAAAGAAAATACAATTGAAAAAATTGTCGAGTACATGAAAGAGCATGAGGAAATTGGACAGATAGGGCCTAAGATTACAGATTTAGAAGGGAACTTTAGCTATACTTGTAGATTATTTCCAACGCCTATGAATCTTATTTTTAGAAGATTTTTACCATTTAGAAGTATTGTGGATAGAATGGATTATGATTACGAAATGAGATGGGCAAATTTTGAAAAAATTATGGAAGTTCCAATACTTTCAGGATGTTTTATTTTTTCTAGAATTTCTGTATTAAATGAAATAGAGGGGTTTGATAAAAGATATTTCATGTATATGGAAGATTATGATCTGTGTCGGAAAATTGGTCAAAAATACAAAGTTGTTTATTATCCAGAAGTAAAAATATTTCATGAACATGGGAAAGCTTCGTATAAATCAAAAAAATTAATGATGTTTCATATAAAATCAGCGATTAAGTATTTTAATAAGTGGGGATGGTTTTTTGATAAAGAGCGAAAAATTAAGAATGATGAAATGAGAAAAAGATACAAAAATTTAGGAGGGAAATAAATGAAAACATATTTAGTAACAGGAGCAGCGGGATTTATTGGTGCAAACTTCTTGAAATATATTTTGAAAAAGTATGAAGGGAAAGAAGATATAAAGGTTGTAGTTGTTGACTCGTTGACTTATGCGGGGAATTTGGGGACGATTAAAGAGGAATTGAAGGATGAGAGAGTAAAATTTGAGAAGGTCGATATTAGGGATAGGAAAGAGATTGAGAGAGTTTTTTCTGAAAATGATGTTGATTTTGTGGTGAATTTTGCGGCGGAATCGCATGTTGATAGATCGATTGAAAATCCACAAATTTTCTTGGAAACAAATATTTTAGGAACTCAGAATTTGTTGGAAAATGCCAAAAAAGCTTGGACTGTTTCAAAAGATGAAAATGGATATCCAATTTACAAAGATGGTGTGAAATATTTGCAAGTGTCTACTGATGAAGTTTATGGAAGTTTGTCAAAGGATTATGAAACAGCGATTGATTTGGTAATTGAAGATGAAGAAGTGAAAAAAGTTGTAAAAAATAGAACTAATTTGAAAACTTACGGAGATAAATTTTTTACAGAAAAGACACCGCTTGATCCTAGAAGTCCTTATTCTGCTTCAAAAACAGGAGCTGACCACATTGTAATTGCATATGGAGAAACTTACAAAATGCCGATAAATATTACAAGATGTTCGAATAATTATGGTCCGTACCATTTTCCAGAAAAATTGATTCCTTTGATGATAAAAAATGTACTTGAAGGGAAGAAATTGCCTGTTTATGGAAAAGGTGACAATGTAAGAGATTGGCTTTATGTTGAGGATCACTGTAAAGGAATTGACTTGGTTGTGAGAAATGGAAGATTGGGAGAAGTTTACAACATTGGTGGATTTAATGAAGAGCAAAATATTAATATTGTAAAATTGGTAATTGATATTTTGAAGGATGAAATTACTGCGAATGACGAATACAAAAAGGTGTTGAAAACTGACTTGGCGAATGTAAATTATGATTTAATAACTTATGTTCAAGATAGATTGGGTCACGATATGAGATATGCGATTGATCCTTCAAAAATTGCGAGAGAATTGGGATGGTATCCTGAAACTGATTTTGAAACAGGAATTAGAAAAACAGTAAAATGGTATTTAGAAAATCAAGAATGGGTAAATGAAGTTGCTTCTGGAGATTATCAAAAATACTATGATGAAATGTATGGGAATAAATAGAGATATTTAATAACAAAGTTTTGAATTTTTATAAATTATAATTTTTTGATTTAAGATTTAGAAGAAGGATTTTGCTATAAAAAGGATTAAAGATTAAAAAAATGAAAAAGAAAGGAGAATATGGCATTTGTTATAATGTCATACAAGAAAATTATGAATAATTTTGAAGTAATTAAAACACCAATAAAAGATTTGGTAGTAATTCAGCCAAAAGTTTTTGGAGATGAAAGAGGATTTTTCTTGGAAACATATAATAAAAAGTCGTTTGAGGAATTGGGACTTACGATGGAATTTGTTCAAGATAATCATTCAAAATCGAAAAAAGGCGTATTGAGAGGGTTGCATTTTCAAACTCAAAATACTCAAGGGAAACTTGTTAGGGTTGCAAAAGGTAGTGTTTACGATGTTGCTGTTGATTTGAGAAAGGATAGCGAAACTTTTGGTAAGTGGTATGGAGTTTTGTTGACAGAAGCTAATAAGACTATGTTTTATGTGCCAGAAGGGTTTGCGCATGGATTTTTGACATTGGAAGATGACACAGAATTTATGTACAAATGTACGGATTTGTATTCGCCAGAATATGATAGCGGAATTATGTGGAATGACGAAACTATTGGGATTGACTGGAAATTTGAGGAGTTTGGGATTGCTCCTAGTGAATTGACAATTTCTGATAAGGATACTAAACATCAGAATTTTGATAGAAATAAGAAATATTTTGAAAAATATTAATGTTGCAAGAGTGTCTAGAATTTTGTCTGAACTAATAGAAAATCTAGTAAATTAAGTACTTCGCTATTTTATTTACACAAAAATTTTTACACCCTTAATATTCGTATAGAAGTTCTCATTTTTTATTGAAATGGGAACTTTTTTTGTGCAAAAATATTTTCATATTTTTAGAGCGAATTATGTTATAATAAATTAAAATTATTTTACTTAAATTTTCAATATTTGTTTTAGTATTATTTGTTTAGATAAATTTAGAAAAATTGAGTGAATTTTGGATAAAAAAGAAGGAGGTTTGTATTGTGAAGAAATTAGAGGAGAGTAGAATTCTTGCTATGGCTCCGAATGCTTCAGCGATTTCAAATGCAAAAAAATTGTGCGATAAGGGGGCATTTTTGAAATTGTGGCGTTCGGTTGACGATACTTTGTATATGGGCGAGTGTAAGGGAAGTGGGAAATCGAATTATACGGTTTCAGTGGATTTTATTGATGAAGAAAATCCTGTTACACGATGTACTTGTCCAAGTAGACAATTTCCTTGTAAGCATGGATTAGCTTTGTTATTTGAGATATTGAGAGGGAAAAAATTTGAGGAGTGTGAAATACCAGAAGATATTTTGGCGAAAAGAGAAAAAAAGGAAAAATTAAAGGCTAAAAGGGCGAATAAGGAAAAGGAAGTTAAGAAAAAAACTTCTTCAAAAGCATCTAAATCAGCTAGAACAAAGAAAATTAAAAAGCAACTTGAAGGGCTAGATTTGATAAAGAAAATAAGTTCGCAATTATTGAAAGTTGGACTTTCTGCAATGGGGAGTGTTTCGATTACAGAGTATCGAGATATTGTAAAACAATTGGGAGATTATTATTTGCCAGGACCACAAGTTTTGTTTCAAAGATTACTTTTGGAAATTCAGGCGTATAAAGAGGATCAAGATAAGGGACATTATCAGACGGCTTTAGAATGTTTGAAAAAGTTAAGGGCGATTGAGAAAAAAGGTAGAGAGTTTTTGAATGAGCAACTTGAAAAGAATGATCCAGAATTGACGGATAATACGTTGTATGAGGATTTAGGAGGCGTGTGGAAGTTAACTCAGTTGAATGATTTGGGGTTAAAAAAGGAAAATGCAAGATTGGTGCAACTTTCATTTGAAGTGAATTATGATGAGGCTAGTAAGATTTTTACAGATTGTGGATACTGGATTGATTTAGAGAGTGGGGAAGTGTCATATACTGCCAATTATAGACCTCGTTCGGCGATGAAATATATTAAGCAGGAAAATTCAAACTTTTCGTTATTGACGGTGCCTACATTAACTTTTTATCCAGGTGGAGTTAATAAGAGAATAAGATGGGATGCCGCTAGTTTTGATAAAATTGAAAGTTCTTGTTATAAAGAGATAAAAAAACATGCTCAAAGTATAGATCAAGCTATAAAAATTGCTAAAAATGAATTAAAAAATATTTTGACAAATAATGAAGTGGCTTTATTACTAGAATTTGAAAAAATTATGTTCGTTGAAGAAGAAGGTAAGAAAAAATATATTTTAATTGATAAAAATCAAAAGATGATAGAGCTTAGAGATAAAAAAAGCAAGGAATTTTCAGAAAATTTCTATGAACTTTTGCCAAATGAATGTTTGGAAAATCAAGTGATGTTTGTAAAATTATTTTATGAAGGTAGAAATATTTATGCCCAAGCACAAAGTATCATAACTGATGATAAAATTATTCGTTTTGGATTTTAGAATGAAGTTTAGGAAGGAGAAAAAATGAATTTAGAACCGTTATATGAATTGAAGAATAGGCTTGAAAATGTTTCGATTGTTGGGATAAATTTGGTGAAAGATGATTTTCGTTTACAAAGAGCTGTTGATCAGATGAAGGGGTATGCTTCGGCTGCCAAAGTATTTAAACAAATTTATGAAATGGGGCAAAAATTGATTGAAGACGATGAGAAAGATAAATGTGATTTATTATTAGATTTGTTGGCTTTGCTTGATGCGGTGCTTTGTACCCAAGCGACAACTTATTCAGGTGATAATTTGCAAAAAATAGAAACGACTGCTGGAAAAGAAAATTTTTATCAAGAACTTCATTACAGTGAGTTGAGCGAATTAATTGCTGCATTTAAAGGAACTGGCGGTGGTCGTTTTAGAGTTATTGATTCGACATTGCGATGGAATAATCCTGAAATAGTGAATGACTTTAGAGTGAAGAAATTTATGATAAACGGACTTAATGATAGTTATTCTGGAATTATAGATTTAATGATTAAAATGTTAAAGAAACAGGGGAAAGAGATAGTTCCGCTATTGAAAGAAGGATTTGATCCTCAAGGTAAAAAGGAAATGATTGCTCGATTGGAAATTATCAAAGATATTTGTAAAGGCGAGGGAAATGAATTTTATAAATATTGTGTTGAAAATGGTGGAAAAGAAGTGAAAGAAGTTGCAATTGGAGCTTTGGTATATGATCAGGATAACGTTGATTATCTTTTAGATTTAATGAAAAAAGAACGTGGGAAATTGAAAAATAAAGTGTTTGAAAGTCTTGCGTATATGGATGATGAGAGAGTCAAAAAAGAGTGGGATAAATTTTTTAGAAAAAAACCGTTTGAAAATATGGAATATATGGCAGGAACAGAGCAGCAATGGGTTAAGAATTATTTGGAAAATTATGTTGAGGAATATGTTGAAGGATTGAAAAATAGGAATTTGTCTGACAAAAATGAAAAATATAATGTTCAAAGAGAAATTTCAATATTATGTTCGTGTACTAAAAATAAACTTACAGATAAGATGGTAAAATTATATAAAGAATTGTATCGATATAATGAATATGTAATTGGAAGAATGTTAAAAAATTAAAAGTAAAAAATTCAATAATGGAATGAAAGTGAAGGAGTTGTAAAAAATGGCTAAAAAAGAAGAATTACAAAGATTAACAGCAGAACAGATGTTTCAAGATGAAATTGATGCATTAATTAAGGCGGAAAAAAATTCGATACCTACTGGATGGAAAATGTCACCTAAATCAGTGTTGACATATATTTGTGGAGGGAAAGCTGGAAGAAAAGTGATAACGCCTAAATATATTGGGAATAAAAGATTGGTTGAGATTGCAATTTCGACTTTGGTTACGGATAGGGCATTGTTGCTGATTGGGGAGCC
>QWCT01000124.1_pt1 | contig 56173 bp, 61 predicted proteins | sample 1972681 | NCBI WGS metagenome assembly QWCT01 (sample SAMN09866701, study PRJNA288562) | Human oral metagenome isolate pre3_saliva, whole genome shotgun sequencing... | isolation source: mouth | host: Homo sapiens | place: USA: California
CCGCGATACTGCCTACAGCCATACCTTTACCGCCATCCCCGCCCAACTCGCCTACCGTCCCGAACGCACCACCCCGCGTCCGCATATCGACGGTACCTTACCGGCACGGGTAACCGCGGCGGAAAACTGCACCTACGCCTATATCGACGATATGGGCCGCTACCGCGTCAAACTCCCGTTTGATTTGGACGAATGGAGTCCGGGTGGGGAGAGCCGTCCCGTCCGACTCGCCAAACCGTATGCCGGTCCCGAATACGGCATTCACTTCCCCTTACACGAAGGCACCGAAGTGATGCTGTCCTTCGTCCAGGGTAATCCCGACCGTCCGTATATCTCCGGCGTCATGCACGACAGTGCCCATACCGACCATATCCCTGCCGATTGGAATACCCGTAACGTCATCCGTACCTGGGCGAACAACAAACTGCGGATGGAAGACCTGCAGGGACAGGAACACATCAAACTCGCTACAGAATACGGTAAGACTCAACTAAATCTTGGTCATATTGTTGATAGTGAACGAAAAATCCGGGGGGATGATGGACAGGGTTTTGAACTAAGGACAGATCATTGGGGAGCAGTACGTGCAGGAAAAGGCTTATTTCTGTCTGCAAATGCCCAAAGTGCTGCCAATGGTGAAGTTCTAGATATGGAAGCAGCTATTCAGCAATTAAAAGAAGCATTAGATATGGCACAGGGTTTGGCTAAGGCCGCTAAACGTGCTGAAACTCCACTAGGTGATCAGGATGCAAATGAGGGGAGCCAAGATTTAATGGATCAAGGGGGGCAATATGGTAGTGGCAGTCTGAGTAACTTGGATGCTAAAGGTTTGAAAAATGCCGGCCTGATTGCCAGTGCGCCAGCAGGTATTGTATTGAGTACGCCAAAGCATATTCAAACCAGTGCTACTGAAAACATTCTTCATACTGCGGGCAATAACATTCATAACAGTGCATTTAAAAAATTTACTGTTGCTGCCGGCGAATTGATCAGATTTTTTGCCCAAACCATAGGCATTAAAATGGTTGCGGCAAAAGGGGATATTACATTACAAGCCCAACAGGACAATATTACTGCTGCAGCGGCCAAAGATATCCGTATCGATAGTGTAAACGGTGAAATCACTATTTCTGCAGCGAAAAAGCTTACTTTAGTTTGTGATGGTTCATACATCACAATCGGAGGAGGGCAGGTTGAAATTGGAACGCCTGGGCAGATTATCAATAAATCATCTGCTTGGCAGAAAGTCGGTCCTGCCAGCCAATCCGTCCAAAGCTCTATGCCCAAAGCGGCCAAAGGGCAACTTGAGTTGCTTCATTATTATGCAACGCCAAAGAAAGATGGGGTAGCTGGAGGCAAATTCACAGTTATCGATAGCTCTGGACAAGTGCGCAAAGGTATTTTAGATAGTAATGGTTATGCAGTTGTGAGCGGGCTGGCTGAAGGTGCAGCAAAGGTGGTCTTTGGTAAAGATCCGAGAGATGGCCATGATGAAAAAGATATCATCGAAGAAGCTTTTAGGGTTTTGCCAATTGGTAAGCAAATCACATCAGATAAAAATCAAATTACACAATTTGAATTTGCGAAAAAAGAAGTGAATTCACTTTTGGCAGATGTTAAAAATTTGGCTTCACAAGTACAAGCATTGAAGCAAGTTTCTGACAATGTAAAAAATCTATCGTATAAAGATTTAGCCAAAAGCTTATCCATCAAGCAACAGCCTGTTTCAGCTGAAAAGATTATATCTAATATCAAAAAGAAATAATCTGAAATCCATTCAATTTTTATTGTTATATCAGTTTATATTTTAAAGAGTAATATCCAGATGTCTTCGCAAACAACACCACATACAAAAGTTGCAGTTGGTCCTAAAAATACTTTTACCAAAGATGCCCGAGCAGGAGCTAACAAATTTGACAGTTGGCTCAGACAGATTTCAGACGGCTATATAACTTTGGATAGGCTAGCCATGGCTGCCGGATCCATACCTGTAATCGGCAATGCAATGGCTGTTGTTGACACAATGTTTGTGATTAAAGAGATGGTCAACAAAAAAGATACCAATACACTCGACTGGATGAATTTAGCTATTAATGTTATCGGGATTATTCCGGGAGCCGGTAATGCAGCAAGGGTAACATTACGTCCTACCTTGCATTTAGTACGGGATCAAGCATTGCGGCACAAAGGACTTCTCACAGAACCTGTTGTTACTGCAATTGTCAATCACTTCTTAGAGGGGCATAAGGGAGATATTGAAGGCTATATAATGACTATCCAAGGACAAATGGATAGCATGCTTAAGGAAGTCAGCCGTCATGCCCAGCGAACCTTGTCATCCAGTGCAGATGCCTTATCAAAAATAGCTTCCGGGAAGGTTTTTGATACCCGCATGCTACATCAAAAATCAGATGAAGCTTTTAACAAAGGGACTGTATGGACAGAAGAAGGTCGCAATTTATATCGTGTAGCGGCAGGATATAAAACTGAAGCCGTTGCAAAAGACTTAGCAAACTCGGCTGTTGCCAAATTGGTTCCAGGGCCAATTAAAACCAAGTTGAAAATAATCGCAGAACAATTGAATGGATATAGCCATAAAGTGGATGCCCGGATTATGGGGCTGGCAGGAGATTTATTAAAATTATTAAGCTTACTTTTAGAGGCTCTTAAAAAACGTAAAAACCGAGGCCATGCGGCTTCAGTTACTGGTAAAGCTCAGAAAACCAATCCAAACGCTCGTCTGGATGCAGCTACTCAGCAAAGTAAAAGTAAGGACAAGCCTTCTGACTGCAAAAGTTGCAGTACTGGTGCTTCTAAAAAATCCATCGATTTTGCTACCGGACAGGAAACCTTCACCCATACCGACTTTACCTTGCCTGGCATTATGCCGATAAGCTGGGGCCGCACTTACTGTTCCGGCCTTATCACCTATGAAAAAGGTGAATTGGGTGCACGCTGGATTACCCCTTATACCGCCCGCATCGGTATCCGCAAAAAAGAATTGTTGTATCACACCACTGACGGTCGGACCGTGTCTTTCCCATTATTGGAACCCGACAGGGCTTATCACCATCCGATAGAAGATTTTACGCTGATGCGGGTCAGTGAAGATATGCTGACCCTTAACGTTGGCAAAGATCTGCTGGAGATTTATGAGCGTTATGGGAATGCTTTCCGATTATCGGCCATTAAAGATCGTAATGGTAATGCACTTGGCTTCCATTATTTAGGGCAGCATTTGATAGGGATTAATGATACCAACAACCACCTGGTGGTTATTCACTATAATGAACAGGATAAAATCAGCCGTATTGAATTAGCCGGTGATAATGCCCGTCTTTTAGCAAGCTATGAATATGATCAGGCTGGAAATCTTATCAAGGCTACTGATGAGGCAGGAGATGTTTACGAATATGCTTATCAAGACCACTTAATCACGCGTTATACGGACCGTACAGGTAGAGGTGTCAACCTTGAGTGGCAAGGACGTCGCCATTGGGCTAAATGTATTCGAGAATATAACGATGACGGTAGCGGAGAGTTAAGGTTGAGATGGGATGAAAACATCCGTGAAACGATTGTAACTGATGCTTATGGCTATGAGACCAGTTATCTGTATGATGCAGAAAACTATACTTACCGGATTATTTACCCCAATCATACCGAAGAATGGTTTTTCCGAGATGACCGTAAAAACATTACGACTCATATTCACCCTGACGGTAGCGAAGACAATTACACCTATGATGACAAAGACAATCTGCTCGAGCACATCCGAGCCGATGGCAGTGTCGTTTCTTTCGAATACGATACCGACAATAATCTGACTGCCGTTACCGACCCCGAGGGACACCGCTGGTTACGTCAATATGATGCCAACGGCAACATGATTCTCGAAACAGACCCCGAAGAGAACGAAACCCACTATCGCTATAACGATGCAGGCTTACCGATAGAAATCACCGACGCACTCGGAGGTATTAAAACCCTGACATGGACAAAGGACGGACAAATCTTAAGTCATACCGACTGCTCCGGCTATACCAGCCGCTGGCAATATGATGATAGGGGCCGTCTGCAAACCCAAACCGATGCCGAAGGCAACAGCACACACTATAGCTATGACTCACGGGGCAATCCCGAAGCTGTGGTCCAAGCAGACGGCACGAGGGAATCCTATCTGTATGATGCGGAAGGCAGACTGCTTGAGCATACCGACCCGCTCAAGCAAAGCACTCACTATACCTATGACAAAGGTGGCCGTCTCTTCATCCGTACCGATACACTTGGACAACAAGTCCAATACCGCTACGACCTCAACAGCCGCCTAATCGGGTTACTGAACCAAAACGGCGATCTTTACGGTTTCCGCTACAACAGCGTCGGCGCGCTGACCGAAGAAAAAGGCTTTGACGGTAAAATCACCCGCTACCATTACACCCAAGGCAGCGGCGTACTCGAACGCATAGACGAAGCCGGTACCGTCACCAAACTGGAATACGATCCCGCCGGCCGTATCGAAAGCCGCAGCATCCTTGTGACCGATGAAAACGGCGAGACACACGAAACCGACAAAGAAAACTACGCCTATGACCCAAGCGGCAGACTGGCAGGAACCCAAAACGCCCACAGCCGCCACCAATACTTCTACGACAAACTAGGCAACCTCATCAGGGAATACCGTCACGACAGCCTGGACGGCACAGCCCGAAGCCACGTCTGGCATCACCGTTACGACGCATTGGGCAACCGTACCGAAACCATCCGTCCCGACGGGCAGCGTATCGGTTATCTCCACTATGGCAGCGGCCACCTGCACGGTATTACCCTCAACCGTAACGAAATAGCCGCCTTCGAGCGCGACAAACTACACCGCGAAACCGAACGCACCTTTGGCAAACATATCCGCCAAGAAACACAATACGACCCCATGGGCAGAATCCTGCAGCAAATCCACAACCGCAGCCGGCGCGAATACGGCTACGATGCCGCCGGACAACTGACCCATATCCAAAGCAGAGGAGGCCAAACCCAATACCGCTACGATCCCATCGGCAGGCTGATTGCCGCCGTCACTCCCGACTTTAGCGAAACCTTTGCCTTTGACCCCGCAGGCAACCGTCTCGACCTAAGCGGCAACAAACAAGACCATGCAGGTCAAGCAAACAGCCAAGAAAAACCATCCCTGAACAAAGTCTGGGGCAACCTGCTTAAAGAGTACGCAGGCGTATACTACGACTACGACCAACGCGGCAATCTGATCCGCAAAACCCGCAATGGAGAAACCACAGACTACCGGTGGAACGGCTACAACCAACTCATTAAAATAGAAAACCGCAACGGCAGTACCGAATACCGCTATGACCCCTTAGGCAGGCGTACCGCCAAAATCCACAACGGAGAAACCACCGTCTACCACTGGCAGGAAGACACCCTTGCCATTGAAAGCACAAACGGACAAAATACCCATTACCTGTTCGAACCCAGTACGTTCGAACCGTTGGCACAATTTCAGACGGCCTCACCGATAGGCATAGAAAGGGAAGATAAACCCGCCGAACCGTATAGCTACGACCCCGAAACCGATCCGCTGCTGAAAATCCCACCCGAACCCCAAGAGCAGTCCGAAGCGCAGCCCGAATTGGTTTATTACCAACTCGACCATCTCGGCACACCGATTGCCGCACACAATACAAAAGGCGAAGCCGTATGGACAGCCGAATACGAAGCATGGGGCAGAATCCGTAACGAAACCGTTTCAGACGGCCTCAAAGCCAACATCCCGTTCCGTTTCCAAGGACAGTATTACGACGAAGAAAGCGGGCTGCACTACAACCGTTTCCGGTATTACGCCCCTGAAATCGGGCGGTTTGTGAGTCAGGACCCGATTGGGTTGCGGGGCGGAACGAATCTGTTTGAGTATGCGCCGAATCCGATATTATGGGTCGATCCGTTGGGACTCTCATCATTTTCGTGCAACAAATTAACAGTCTGTGGTTGTAAAGAAATATTAAAAAGTGAAAATGTAATTATTGGTAAGCATGGAGATATGAAAAAAATTGGTGGATTGAAAGATTCACATCATATTTATCAAGATGCAGCCGTTCGAAACATTCCTAATTATAAATATAATCATGCTATTGCTATTAGTATTCAAGGAAGAAACCCTGATGGTTCAACAAAAAATACACCGCATTATCGGGCAAATCGTGCTCAAGACAACTCATCTAAAGCAGGAATTTTAGGCGCGGAAACAGTAGTTGCCTATAATTCTTTGAGAGCTGCAGGCCTAAGTGCAAAGGCGGCAAAATGTGCTACGTTGGAAGCTAGAAAATATCTAATTGGCCTAGGGGCTAATGCAGGTTCTTCAACTAATCAACTTTCAAGAAGAAGGAAATAAATATGTTTACATTTCAACTAAAAGAGAATTTTTTTGATCTTATAGAAGAATTTTTAAATTTATTGAATCAAAGAGATTTTAAACAGCTTGAAATTAAATTTCAGCTTAATAAAAATGTGTATGATGAAATTTTGGAAGAATTAGATTATGAAAATATTTCAGATAAAAAATTATCATTAGCACCTAAAGAAATTGCGTTAACTGCGCAAAATGATAACAGACCAATATTTGAAATATATAGTATGAATAATACTGAAGAAATTATAGGGGTCGAAAGTTGTTTATATGCAGATACTGAAGAAACTGACCTCACATTAGAAGGTTCTATTCATAAAAAAGATGATGAATACATATTCATTTACCATGGTATTCGGGCATAAGTTTAATCTTAAGGATGCTGAGTAAAAAGTAGATTGGATTAAAAATGCAAAATATCAAGGCCGTCTGAAAAGCTTACCCTCTTTTCAGACGGCCTTTTCAGTTAAAAATATTGTATCGCATGAAGTAAAGACATTTGGGCATCCACTGAGCCGTACAGTTACGCTCCCGAAACCAATCCGCATGGATGGCCGAATACGAAGTATGGGGTAGAATCCGTCAAGAAACTGTCTCAGAAGGCCTCTAAATTGATTAATTATGGAAAATGATATGAATAACTTACAAGTATCTATGAATCATAAAATAATTACGATAGATAATAATATAGCCATTGATTTTACGGAAAAATTTCTAAATAAATTAAAGGAGTTTTTTACATTTTCTAGAAACAGCTATGTATTTGATAGAGACATTACATACCTAAGTGAAAAGGCAAATATAATAATCGTTATCTCTCATAAAATTGATATTTATATCATATTTAAAGATTATGTTTATTTAGATAATACTATACTTAATTCGAAGATTGTTCGTAGGTTTATTAAGAAATATCCTATTTTGGCTTCAAGTTATGAGCTTATCAACCCAATGAAATTAGAATTTAAGAATTCGAATATCGTATGGGATTATTTAAGTTTCACTTATGATGCAAAGCAAGCTGCAATAACTCTTTTGATCACTACATTAAATTAGCTAAATTCTTAAGAAATTCGTAGGCTTAGGATCATATGATTAATTGATCATTGACTATCTGGGCACGCCGATTGCCGCACATAATGCAAAAGGCGAAGCCGTATGGACGGCCAAATACGAAGCATGGGGCAGAATCCGTAACGAAATCGTTTCAGACGGCCTCAAAGTCCACGTTCTGTTCAGTATCATGATGAAAAGAACAGGCTGCACTACAACCGTTTTGTTATTACAACCAAAAGAATGCTGGATGAAATTGAAAAAAAAAAACGGGGATTTAACAACAAGGGATTTGTTGAGAAAAGGCTGGGGGGATATAAACAAAAAGGCCGTCTGAAAAACCTTTCAGACGGCCTTTTACTTTTGAATTTTGTAAGTGATTGTACTACTGAGCGAAACAGGAGTTAGCAGGCTAAAATGCTGTCATTATGAATTTAACATAATATAAATTAATTTCCTTTTTCCTATTCTTCTACAAATTCCGCTGTTTTGTTCCTATGCAAAATAAATTGTATTTTGATGGTAACCATCAAGGTTTAAGTGTACTCAAAATTTAAGTATTTATCAAGCTCCTATCGACAAATTTGCAACTTATTTTTTGATTATAACACTAAGTTCGAATATCTCTCTTTTGGTGTCAAATTGGAGAAAGATAGATGTTCAAATTTTTCAAATTACAAAATCATTGGCCAAATTCCGTATTTATGGAATTTGTATCTTATTTATCTTCAAACAAATATCCATTTTCGACAATTCGTTCCTATTTGGATAAATTAAAGATATATGGTCATATATTGAGATCTTATGGCTATACAGAAAATTCTTGTGAATCGGTTTTAAATGACCAAAGAGTTTTTAAAAAAACGCTCGTTCAATATCATCGTTTACTTTGTATAAATGATAAAAAGAAGAGAGTTGTGTCTTCTCTAAATCTATTCATAGCAAGTTGGCATAGTTTTCGAAAGTGGTTTTGCTTTTCTCGAAATCTACATGCGCCGTCTGAAAGAATCCGGTATTTTAAAAGACCGGATAGCATGCCCAATTTAATCTCACTAACCCCTTTTTCCAGTTATGTCCCGGAGGATGATAAAGATTTGGAGCACTTAAAAAAGTGGTGCATTTTAGATCTCATATGCCATGCAGGTTTAAGGAACTGTGAATTATCAAAGTTACAGATTCGAAATTTTGTCCCAAGTGAAAAAGCAATATACCTTGATAAAAGATTTAAAAGACCAAGAATCATATACTTAGACCAAAAAAGTACGATGTACCTTAATAAGTATATAGAATTATTGGTTTTAAATTTCGACTTAAAATCGAAATTAAATCCTAAGTTCCCCTTATTTACAAAAAAAAATGGGACAGCTGTTACAGAAAGTGGGATTACCAAAATTATATCCAGACTGACCTCTAACCTTACAGGTCACGCTGTAACACCTAGGACTTTAAGAAATTCCTGTCTGTATAATTATTTGATCGAATCCGGAGACGTTCGAGCCGTTCAAATCCTGATGGGGTATAAAAATGTATCCTCCATTCTTAAATTCAGATTATATGACATTAATCTTTTTCGCAATGAACTTAAAAAGGCACCACATAGGTTCCACTGGAATCCTAAAGATACTTTTTAAGATATTTGGCCTGCATGAAAATCATCCAAATTGCCGCTATCAAAGGCAAAGAGAGCAAGTAGGGCGAAATTGATATAGGAATACACATATAAATCATGCACCCCAACCAAATAATTCCTGTTCTCCAGTATTTTGCCCGGTGATAAATTCCGGCACTCTCCCGTGAGGCATTTTCCTGTCTGATAGCTCTCATCACTAACCCATCTATCAAAACCGGGATTGCAAAGATTGCCGCAATACCTACAAACAATGCCAAGTTTCCTAAACGTAATGATATAACTTTCAATGTAGCATCAAATTGTTGTAGGTATTTCATACGGGGAGCTAAGTAATTTTTGAATTTATAGCCGAAATCCGCCTCTGACTTAGCCTTCAGAGATTCATTGACTAATGTCAGGTCAAAAAATACGGTTTTCAGCCCCTTGTAACTTAGTCTGGCAATTTGCAGATTGATAGTATCTCCAACTTCTTTTCCTGGAAACGCATCATGGCCAACAGACTCAGACCATTTGATTTCATCTTCCAAGAGATTACCGGTACCAAAATAGTTTTGAGTCAACATCGAACTACCAAAGATAAGCAACACAATCAAAAATAAGGTATAAGCAGCTTTAAATGGGAGGAATAAGAACTTTAAAGGCAATGAGTTCATGTACCATGCGCTTGTATTAGACGGCATAACTACTTCCCTCCGTAAATGCGTTTTCTTCAGCCGAAGGCTGGCTTAGTCTGTAAACTTCGCGCATCTCAGCCGCCATTTCACCAATATGTGCTGGAATTTTCTCCAGCTTGTCCTTTTTGGGTAAGGGAAGCCGAATTTTATATAACTGGCCACCTTCAATAAGCGCGAAAGCTTGACCCTTTGGTAATTGGGTTAAATCAGCGGGCGTTAACATAGGAACTGTCTCAGCACCAATCCTGTCTTCGTTTCCACTGCTGAAATCCTCGTGACTATCCGGATAAGCAACATCTCCAGCCCTTGATACCAAGGTGCTGGTCATAATTTTGACTTCCGGTAACTGATTGGTCAGCATCTCTGCTGTTTCGACGGTTTTCACCCTAAGCATAATCATCGTATTCAAGTTGCCACCAATTTGACCTGCTTTAGCCGGGGAACCAATTTTGGCTTCAACGTCTTTCCATGTTTGTGTATAAACCGTCACTTGATAGCCGGCACCACCGGCCTTATTCAATAACGGAATAAATTCGTCACCGATTAATTCATTGAATTCGTCTGCATGAATTGAGACTTTTCTTTTCTGAGTTTTTCCACTCTGTCCAACCCCATGGCCAAATTTATAGATCTGACCTGCAAGAGAGGTTAAGTCAGCAAACATCGCATTACCTACGGCTGCTGCAACTTCGGCATCAGATAGGGAATCCAATCCAATATAGACGACAGCATTCGATTCCATGACTTTGCGCCAGTCCATAATGATTCTTGGATCTGACAAATCCTCTGTATCCGGGCTGATAAGCTTGGCAACTTCGCCAGTCGTCAGTTTCTCCAGTAATGGATACAGAGAGCTGACTAGCTTCTCAAAATAGGATCTGTCATTGGACAAAATACCACCCAATGCGTCAATAAGAGGTTCGTTGTGCTTTTTGGCTTTCAAGAAAGAACCGAGCTTCATTGTGTCCAAGTTACGCCCTGTCTTGACTGCGCTTTTTGCTTCCGACTCCGGCATATCAAAATTGTCGAAGTCTTTCTCCCAATCAGGGTGGTGCTTATCCAATATCTTTTTAAAGTAATCCCCCGCAAGTTCATCTACATTTGCAGCAGACTTATAGATATTTTCATAGCTTGGTTTAATAGATAAACCTTCCATGGTTTTCGTTAAAACGTTTACGAAACGCCATACAAAATCTCGGAAAGCAGCAGACTGACCTTCAGAGGGAAGTTGGTTTGCAATCCTTGTCGCCACCTCAGTAATACGACCATAATCCCCGATAGGGTTGTACCGACAACTGTACTCGGGGAAACCCAAATGGAACATATAAAATGGCCTGTTTGATTTTTGCGATTCGACATACATTCTAGTCATCAGGTCAGCATCACCCTTTGGATCAAAGGCGATCGTTACATCACCCCGCCGAATATCCTGAACAATCATGGTTTCGCATAGTCGGGTTTTACCAACGCGGGTTGTGCCCAATACAACCTTGTGGCCAACGCGTTCCCCTAAATCTTCCCAAATATCATCTTCATCAATTTCAATGCCATGTAATTCAGGAGAACCTCCAACTGGAGGTAAAGGAGCAACCGGATTCCACCATGCCGATTTTCGAGTTATGCGTGAAATCCAGTCTGTACCCATTGTCTCAATCTCATGTTTTCTTGCTGCCTTATAGAGTTTTGAGGGATTTCGAAGTCCGTCATTCTCAGGCTGGCGAACCATAAAAAGACGTTGGGTATGTGTCTGTGTCCATCTAAATCCTTTCCCAAGAAAAAGTGCTTTATCAGAAGAAGGAATTTCATCAGCGGTAAGGGCATAATAGGGCAACTTCCGGATATTCTTACGGAAACGCATAATGCGTAATGCTGATAGCGCGCGTTTGACTGAAACCACCGAAAAAATGGCTAAACTGCCATAAGCAATTACCGGAGGTACAGGCAAATGTGCTACTGAAACCGCTGTGGTGGAGTATGCGGCTACACTGATCCATTCATAGGGTGATCGATAAACATTTTCAGGGAAGTGGGCACTCATTTTTGTTCCATTACTAATAAGTCGGATTCGTCCAATTTAATATCGGTATTATTCTGAGGTCTTGAACCTGGCTGTATGATATGTTTGATATTATGTTCAGGGATAAGGTAGCAATAGAAGAGTCTGCGATTGCTACCATTTGTCGTTAGAACCCTATGCAATGAGCTTTTTTTCGTCCTTGCATGCAACCTCAAAGCCTCAAAGCCTTTTTGTGTAAGAGGGCCTAGACTTTCCGTATCAGATTTATTGAACACGCCGCCGGCGTAATCTCTAAATACAGCTGGCGTAACCAACAACATTCCCTGTTCAATAAAGTGGACTGTTGCACCGCTTCTATTGACAGCTATGCTGCCGTCTCCTAATCCATCTGCCAGCCATCGTAAAAATTGCATACCACGGTCTCTGGCTTCCATATGTTTGGCTTTGACTGAATCCTCGACTATTTCGGTTGACTCTGTTTCTGATTGCTTTTTCAAATTACGTTCAGAAACTAAGGCTTCGAGTTCTGCCATATTCTTCGCGCCGCTTGCAAGGCTGTCTAAACCTTGAGAGTCATCCATGACTTGAACTGGGCGTGGACTAGATGTAGGTTCTTTTAGTCTTAGCTGCTCCAGTTCACGCATACCATTTTGTGCTGATTCAGATTCAGGCAATGAAACTGCTTCAGTATTAATTTGATGGTTCACTGTCTCAGTTGTTTTAATCTGTCCATGTTCTGATTCAGGATCAGCTGCTTTCTCAACAGGTTTACGATCGTCTGAGAAAAGGTCGGCAAGTTTTTTACGACCTGCTTTGGTACCCGATTTAATTGTTTTTGGAGTTTTATCTGTCTCAGTGTCTTTAACCTCAGTGTGAGGTTTGGCTACTGTCTCAGTTTCAACTTCCACGCTTATATTTTCCTGAATCGGGCTAACGGCATTTACTGCTGTCTCAGCTTCTGAATTGGTTGGTTCTGTTTGTTCTGAATCAGGTTCTATCAGGTTAAAGTTTTCGATTAGGTTATCTATTGAGCTGTAATTCTGTGTATTCGGGTTTTCTGCTTTTTCTACCTCACTGGATCTATTTTTCTCTGGAGCAGGTGTGTTCTTACTGTTGTCAAAAGCAGAGTTCACTGTCTCAGTTTGATTTTTTTCGGGTAGGGAAGGCTGTTCTGTTATTTCCGGTTGAATAGACAGAAAATCCATTTTGTCTTTGGTGTTGGCTGACTTAACTTCAATATCTTGTGCTTGATTAGATGTTTTATCCTCCGAAGCTACAACATCTGCTATTTCTTTTTTAGCGGCAACTTCAGAAAGATTGCCTAAGAACTCCGCCGGATAATCTCCATCCGGATACAAGGTTTTGGCATTGAAACAAAGTACACTGAATACATTGCGAATCTTTTCACCGTCCATGCGGGTAAACTCAACCTCTATATGGGTAATTGCCCTGTGAGGATCGTTTTCCGGCGGAATGACGGCACGGTACTCAAATAATGTGTCAAATATCCTTTGGTTATCAGTTGGAAATGACCCTGCAGCAGGATGTTGATTTTTTCTCAAATACTGCCGGATGTAGTCAGGTACATTTTTTGACATCAAATAGATACGATCACCCTTACGGAACAGGTCACCACCGGCAGTCGTTGCGATGCTGAAATGGACCCCTCTGTCGGATAACATTTCCTTCAATGTTTCCATAATCGTTTCAATAAATGGTTTACGCTTGGCAGTTGAGAAGCGTTGACGGCTACCACTTCGTAAATCTCGTGAAACCGAAGTCATATCAGCATTTTTTATTAACTGCTCAAGAGGACTACCATCTTTTTTCCCACTCAGATAATTTCTCAAGGTAATCATTAAATTTGGATCTGTTGTGGCAAGCCATTGTCTGACATGTGAAGGAACCAAAGCTTGAAAGAATGTCCAAGCAATTTCAGCATGTGTGCTGTAAGCAGACTTTGCATCAGGAAATTCGACACGATAATAAAGCTTACCGCTCTCAGCCATCGAACCTGCATCAGGCAACCATAGCAATTTTTCTAGGCTGGTAGCCGAATCAAACAGCTCAACTTGAAATCCAGTCACAGTTTTACCAACGTCATGGAGTAGGGCTGCACACATGATTCCATAACGCCAGGCCGCTGTTTTCTTCGCTATTTCTTCTGTTTTGGCATTAGGCGGCCATGATTGAGATGTGGATGCGACTAGGGCCAGTGCAGCTACATCGAGTGTATGGCGGACTAAACCACCATCACCTGCATGGTGATGAGACTCACTGGCGGGAAGCCTTTGAACAAAGGCTATATATTTTTCCAAAAAGGGAAAGGCATCCTTGCTCCAGTTTTCATCCGACAACCCTAAATTCATCTTAATACCGGATATTTGAGGGCTTAAGTCGAGCACCTGAATAAGTTCATGCGCTTTTAAAATGCGAAACCGGTCATTGACTATGTTCTGATCGCGATGGGAACCCTCATCATTATGTGATGCGGGTTCAGCACTTTTTTTCGTATTTATCAGGTATAGCATCGAGCCACCGATAAGCATTAGTGAGGATGCTAATGTGATGAGGCTTGTTTTCATGATGCTTTAAGCAAAGATTTTAGCCACATGCTGACTTCTTCCTTTTGGGCATGTGGTATATCAGCAATCAATTGATTGGGTAACGTAGTATGTCTAATACAAAAATCACCGAAACTTTCTTTTAGCGAATTCCAGTATTCTGAACCGTATTGAGCCATGAGAAATAAGATTTCAAAGTCATCGGCCAATGCGTCTGCAAAAACCGTGTCATTACTATCTTCCGGCAATGGTTCTAAAAGTTTCTCCAGCTTCTCGATAAGGAAGGTTGCCGTATTTTCATCGTCATCGAGAGTCATCATTTCCAGATAACCGGTAGCACGCTGCATCCAGTACAACAACACGCAAGACCAGTTTTTATCGATATTTGTAAAGCGATTTACAACACCAAGAAGCTTGGAAAGATCTATTTCATTCATTTTGATTAAAAAGTCAGAGTTGTTAAACCATTCATATAATCAAAAAAAGTTACTATGTCAAAAATCAAAGTATAAAAGGTTATTTTAATTAGAATTGTCACAAAACATAATTGATAGAGTATAATAATGCCCCTTTTAATAAACAAAGACCTGCATTTTGACATGCAGGTCTTTGTTTTACCTTTAACTTTTATCCTTTTCCCTTAAACCTTTTCCTTTAACCATTAAGGCTGTTGCTTTACCGTTACAGCTTTTAAAAAAGGCCGGCTGCGATTTTTTTAGCAGACGGCCTTTTGGCTTTTGGATAAGAGCCTTTACCCTTATAGCATTCCTTTTAGTATCAATAGGTTGTAGTAGGGTAGTTTCTATTATTTTGAGCGTAATTTTTAATTATATCACAATTATTTTATAAAAAAATATTTCTAAATAATTTAGTTAATTTCTTTTGATTTAACAAAACTTGTCGATTCTAGGTAAAAATCAGTGCCTACATACAACGACAGTAAAGACATGAGATTAAGGGCCATACTTTTACAGTTCGTCGTACCAGGTGTTTTGGTACTCGCATCTACAAGAGCAGATGCTTTTTGTTATCGGGAAGCCGGCAACAAATATGGTATCGATCCCGATATGTTGGAATCGATCGCATTAACAGAAAGCTCTTTCAGACCGAATATTGAAAGTCATACAGCCGATATCGGCTTGATGGGTATCAACCGTTCGTGGCTACCCGTACTTCACAAAAAATTCGGTTTAACAGAAGCAGATGTATGGAATCCATGCACAAATGTACACATTGGTGCATGGATATTGGCAAATAGTTATCGTCAACATGGCAAATCTTGGGAGGCGGTTGGTGCTTATAACGCTGCATGTACCAAACTTAAAGGTCGGGCATGCTACCGCGCAAGAATGACGTACGCAAATAAGGTATATCAAAATTGGAAACGATTAAAAACACACTCTTCGTAGCTTCCACAATGATTCTGACTGCCTGTGCCGCCCCAAAACAAGAGGTGGTCGAGCTGCCTCAAGACGCAACTTATACAGTGGAACAAAATCAACTGGGCGAATTTGTCTTTTGCCGTAATGAAGAGTGTTCAGGATTTGAACGCAAAGTTTTGGCGGAACAACCGGTTTATGCTCAAACAGAAACCAATTTTCAGCAAGATGAGATCAGAGTGTTTTTCAATTTAGGTAGTTCACACCTCGGTGCGGAGGGCGTGAGAACGCTCAAACGTGTTCTGCCTAAATTGAAAAACACTCAGACGGTTTATTTACGCGGATGGGCTGACAGTATCGGAGGCCGAAATACTGCAATTAATAGACGGTTGGCTAAACAACGGGCAGCAGTGATCGGTAAATGGTTAAGGAAACATAATGTATCAGCAAAAATTCGAACTGCCAGTTCCCCTGCCTGCTGCAATAGTGATGACACACGAACTGTTGTAATCACTTGGTAAAGAATGATCGGACGCAAAAGCTTGGCGATACAAGCTCTATATATGAGGTTCTTTATGAATATCAAACAAACTAAAGTAGCAAAACTCGTAGCCGTGGTTGCATTAGCTTTGACCGCTAACTTGGCAATGGCCGCTACAACCGGCCAAGAATTTAAAGGCTTGGCCGACATGGTATCAGGCTGGTCTGAAGGCTATCTGGGTATGGCTTTGGGCTTGACTGCATTCTTGATCGGTTTGGCCGTAGGTCTGATGAAACAAACCATCATGCCATGTATCGTCGGCTTGGGTGTTGGCCTGGCTGCAACATTGGGCCCGGGCATCATTAAAGGTATGTTCACCTTGATTGTTTAATCAAACCGAAAAAGGGAAGTGATGAGAGATTTTCGAGTTCCAGTATCGATAGACGATCCCAAAAAAGCATTTATTTGGGATTTGGACGTATTCATCTTATTTATGTCCGGATTCGGTATAGGTATTGTCTCTCGTCACTTTTTCATTTCCATGTCGCTTAGTCTTTTTATCGCATGGCGATGGGGAAAGTTGAAGTCGGGCAAGCATCAATGGTTCTTTTTGCATGTTCTTTATTGGTACCTACCCATTAATGAAAAAAACAAACGGATACCTGAAACAAATAAACGGGAGTTTCTAAATTGAAGACTGAGTATATGTTGAGTGAATTAGCGGTAAGAACCGGCATCAAGGTCTTTTTTTGGGTAGTTTTGGGTATGTCTATAACTGCCAATCTATTTTTGTCTGCGACGGTACTCTTCAAAGGTACTGTTGTTCAAACAACGCTGACTCCTCCGGAAATCCGGCGTTCAATGACTGTATCAAACATCGCTTTTTCAAAAGAATATCTTGAAGAGATGGCTCCCTATACAGCCTATCTTCTCTTAAATGTGACCCCTAAAACAGTTGATTATCAAAACAGCCAATTATTAAAAATCGTTGCTCCTGATTATAAAGATGCCTTGGAAAAGGAACTGTCTTTAAATGCCTTATGGGTTAAGAAAAATAATGTCAGCACCACTTTTAGTGCGACAGAAGCAACGGCAGACACTTCAGACAATACAGTTTCCATTCGTGGCGTTTTTGAGGTTAAACGCAACAATACAGTAGTTGAACAAAAAGACCGCGAGCTACTCATTTCATTCAAAAATAATTATGGGACGCTGCAATTACTATCGATTAAAGAAGTTCAAAAGCGTGTAACTAAAGCAGAACCTGCAAATCAGGAAGAATCCGAAGTAAAAACCGAGGATGTAGAAATCAGTAAAACGGCATCAGAATTTAAAGGCGGTAATTGATATGTGTTCACCATTAAAAAAAATTGTCTTTACTGCCTTATTGGTAGCTGGACCCATCACTAGTTTTGCCGAGCAACGTGTGGCTGCAACAGAAAATACACCTCACGTTGTTTCAGTAAGTAAACGTAACTTGAGCAGAATCGCTATTGAAGGCGGTCGAATTGCCTCATGGAAATTTATGGATGGTGATCTTGAGCTTCAGAAAGATACGACAACAGGTCAACTGTTTGTTCGCAGTTTGACCTCAAATCCTACAAATCTTTTTGTTGTAAGCGAGGAGGGTAAGACCTACTTGCTGGTTCTTAAGCCTACATCGAAACAGGGTGACAACATTGTAATCGATGTGGCAGGTGCGAATCGTCATGAAGCAGCAGTATTGGCTGCGAAAAGCGGTCCTATGCCTGTGACGATGAATAGTACCGAATATGTGCGAGCCATCAAAAAAATGATGGCCTCCATGATGAGTGGCACTAGCGGCGATATGGGCATCAATCACAGTCGTGAATACCAAACCATCCCATTGTGGGAAAACACGCTGTTTGTTCAAACCGGAAGTTACACCGCCGCCGATATGCAGGGTTTTTCTTTCACATTAACTAATTTGGGTTCCAAACAACTTGAAATTAGAGAGCAGGAATTTTACCGACAAGGCGTTTTGGCGGTAGCGGTACGGAAACAGATTCTACAACCCGGAGAAATTACCGACGTATTTATTATTAGCCGTCTGGGAGGTTGAGATGAGGGTGAAAGTAAACAAATTTAACCTTTCAGCTGCACGAAAACGGCAGTTGGCCATTGCAGGTATGGTTGCAGGCGGTATGGCAGCAATTGTAGGCAGTGCGATTTATGTCATTGAAGGTAACAAAAAGAAATCAGCCGAAGTCACACAGGTTCAAAACAAACAGCAGATCCTCAAAACTGATTTTACAAGTCCACAAGCAGGCATTACAGACAACTCTTTATGGATGAACACGGAAAGTTCGAAGATTGAAGATGCGAATCGAAAAATCAGCGAATTGGAAACCATGGTTAAGCAGTTACAGGAAAAGAACCCTGACTCAAGTAAGGGACTTGGGCCCGATGGTTTAGGCAAACCGCCGGCAATAAGCGGCATTGGAGATAACGGCCAACTCCCTCCAGCACCTCCGGCAGGTACATTGCCAAATGGGGCACTTCCTGCAGCAGACAGACCCATTGAACGAAGAATTGTTTCAGGAAGTATGAATGAAGCAGAGCTGCAACCTGGAACGACTGGAGCAGTAAATACCGGAAATCCGAATGAAAATGTACGGGTTTCCCCACAATTAAAAGAAGCGGAGTGGGTCAAAACAAAAACTCCGCGTATGAATATAGAAGTAGTTGAAGACGGCGGAAAAGTTTCCGTCTCTCAAGGCAAGTTTCGGGCGCGAGACTCGTATATACCAAGCGGTACTTTTTTCCGATCTGTACTGTTAGGTGGGGTTGATGCACCGACCGGGGGTGAAGCACAAAATGCCAGCCCCCACCCAGTTTTAATGCGCGTAACTGATTTTGCGCAACTGCCCAACCGGTTTAAATACAACTTTAGAGAGTGCTTCGTTACCGGTCAGGCTTACGGCGATATATCTTCAGAACGCGCATACATCAGATTGCAGAATCTCAGCTGTGTAGGTACCGATGGCCGAGCCATTGATATGCCAGTAAAAGGTTACGTTGCCGGTGAAGACGGAAAAACAGGTGTTAGAGGCAATCTTGTAACGAAACAAGGCCAACTCTTGGCGAATGCACTGATGTCGGGCGTTATCAGCGGTATGGGTAAAGGCGTATCCGAAGCATTCAAAGTGACAAGTGATACTGCATTTGGAAGCACGACCTCCGTTCGAGGCAGTGATCAATACCGTGCAGGAATTGCTTCCGGTATCGGTGGTGCAGCTGACAGACTGGCTGACTACTATATCAAACTTGCCGACAAGGTATTCCCTGTGGTCGAAGTCAATGCAGGCCGTCAAGTGGATGTCGTACTGACTCAAGGTATCGAAATTGATACCGGCGAAACTAAATAGGATGGATTCAATGAAAAAGAAAATCTTGGCCACTATTGCAGCAATCACAGCTTTTCAGACGGCCTTTGCCGATGTCAAAACTATTGAAAGCACTCTGCACAAGTTGTACCCAAATACCACGTTTTCTTCAGTAAAGGCCACCCCCATGGCTTCAATTTATGAAGTGACAATGGGTGACAACATAGCCTATGTACAAGAAAACGGTCGCTATTTCATTTTTGGCGCGTTGTACGATATGCAAGAGCAGAAAGACTTGACCGAGATGTCTCGTTCAGCGGTAACACAAAAAAGTTATTCCCAACTGCCATTCAAAAACGCCATCAAAATCGTTAAAGGCAATGGCGGTAAAGGCAAACGTGAATTTGCACTTTTTTCTGACCCAGATTGTCCGTTCTGTCGTCGTTTGGAAGAAACATTGGCCGGCATGACAGACTATACCGCATACGTTTTCATGTTCCCGATTAAATCCCTCCACCCTGATGCAATTTCAAAAGCAGAACGTATCTGGTGCAGTAAAGATCGTGAAAAAGCATGGAATAACTACATGCTGATGGATAAAGAACCGGCAGCCGGTAACTGTAAAAACCCTGTATCAGAAAATATTGCACTCGCAGAACAGCTTAAAGTTCGCGGTACTCCAAGCATGATTCATAAAGATGGTCGGCGTACATCCGGTGCTATGCCGCGTGCTGAATTGGAAAAATGGTTGAATGGAGCGGAATGATGCGTTTGAAAGCCTTATCAATTACTGCGGCAATTTTGATTCTTAGCGGATGTTCAACCTTAACCATGTCCGGTATCGGCGGAAGTGAAAAATTCCGATGCTCAAATGCTTGGAACAGTGATGATCCTTATTGCGCATCCATAAGCAGTAACTATAAAGCATCTGTTGCAGGTGTTTTACAAGACGGCATGAAAAGACAGGTTGGACAACCTTACACAGATCAAAGTGCCCGAACATTGATGTTAACGCAAGCTTATTCCTCCGGTACGCCCATTCGCTCTCAAAGTGAAATTGCTCGTATTTGGGTTGCTCCATATCTTGATACTGATGGCGATTTAAATGATCAAAGTTTCACATATGTCGTTCTGAATCAGGGTGATTGGTTAATAGCCCACAATCAGCAACAGATCATAGACGAGTACCGTCCTATCCGCTTATTGGGGAATGGATCTAAAACTTCAGACAGTACGGTTGATACTTCTTCAACCAATTCAAATAACACAAATGACCGTATCCCCGATGTTGGTGTGAATCTTAATCTGCAGGAAACATCGGGTATTCCCGGTACCACTCGCTAGAGGTATGTAATGGGTGTCCTGTCAAAATTTAAAAATTGGTTAGCTGGTTCGGATGATGTCGATCAACCGATGGAAGCCTTACACAACAACCCTGTTGATCCTGACTTTGACCATTTGAGCGACTATCTCAATTATGGTGCATACGATACAAAAACAGAGTTATTTACTCTGATGTCCGTTAAAGGCGACAAACCGTTGGGTATGGGCTTTGTTTTTGAACTCAACCCATTTTTAGGTGGCAGTGATGACCTGATCAGTAAGTGGGGCAACTTGTATGCGCTGCTTCCTGAAAAAACGCCCATACAAGTTCAGATTTTCGGCTCCCCTGATCTGAGAAACTACTTCAATGAATATGAGCAAGTCCAAGCATCACGTTCTATCGACGACCCGATGCGAAGCACCTTTGAAACTTTGGCCAAGAAACGTACTGAATTTTGGAATAAGGGCACACAGAAGGTCTTAGTAGAAAATACGGCCATTCGCTTACGAAATCTGCGCTGTATCCTCAGTGTAAATTTGAATATTTCGCCTGACAACGGTGTTGAAGTCAGTAAGGCCGTTTCGCTCCTTGCCCGGATGCGTGATGCACTCATCTCCATGAAGATTTATCACCATACTTGGGATGCAAATGATTTGTTGAGTTGGACAACACTCCTACTCAATCCTAATAGGATGTTTACTGGCCAACAAGATGAAATCGATCCTGTTTGGGACGAAACTAAATTCTTGAGTGAACAAATGATTGAGACCCGCACATCTATCAAGGTTCTTGATAGTGGTTCGGGGCTGAGATTTGGCAACCGTGCTGCGGGGGATTGCGTGATCGCTCAATGCTATTCGGCCAATCGTTACCCGGAAGAGTTTCATCTGTCCAATATGGGTGCATTGATCGGTGATGCCATTGAAGCAAACATGAATTACACATCACCATTTCTGATTTCCATGGCGATGTTCAAGCGTGATTATGATACTTCCAGCAATACCGTAAAACTAAAGGCCGCTCGTGCCAAACAAACAGCGGAATCCAAGATGGCCGCAGTCATGCCGGAGGCTGCAAAAATCAAACGTGATTACGACATTTGCCTTGAAGCATTCGGTAAAGGCGGTGGTGGTCTGGTGAGTTTGTTGCACCAAGTTGTTATTTGGGAAAGACCTGAAAACATCAACTTGGCAGAAAGCCAGGCGGTATCTATTTGGCAGTCTCAAGGGTTTGGTCTTTATCGCGACCAATATCTTCAACTGGGATCATATTTGACTGCCCTCCCAATGGCTATCGACAAAGAGGTTGAAAAATATTTGGACAGTAAGAAAAGATGGTCAACCAAAACCATGACCAATGCTGTCTGTATGTCTCCCATTATCGGTGAGTGGCACGGTTTAGGAAGACCTGTCATCGGTTTGTTTGGTAAGCGTGGCCAGGCTATGGGAATCGACTTATTTGCCAACCCAGCCGGCAACTATAACTTTGCCATTATTGGTGCTTCCGGTTCCGGTAAATCATTTTTTGCCAATGAAATTGTGCGCAATTACATGGGGCTGGGAACTCAGGTATGGATTATCGACGTTGGCCGTTCGTATGAAAAATTCTGCCAAATGATTGGCGGTCAATATATCGAATTTACCTATGAAGCAGGGCTGTGTTTTCCACCATTTCAAATGGTGACAGACATCAATGAAGATATTGAAATGTTAAAACTGATCTTTTCATTGATGGCCTCTCCGTCAGATTCCCTAACTGAACAGCAGGAAGCCAAGCTTCAACGAATTATCGAAGAAGTATGGTACGAATTTGGACAAGAAGGTACGGTTGATCATGTAAGAGAACGCTGTCTCAAGTGTTTGATTACCGGCAGTAATGAAGGAGGACAACCTGGCGAACGAGATCTGTCTATGGTGGCCGTTGCCGACCAACTGTACACATACTGTTCAGAAGGTATCTATGGCAGTTACTTCAATGGGAAATTGAATGTCGAATTTAAAAATGACTTGGTTGTACTGGAACTCGAAGAGTTAAAAACCAAGCCGGATCTGCAACAGATCATCATGCAGCTGATTATGTACCGCATTATGCAGGGTATGTACCTGTCACGAAGTCAGTACAAAATCATGATGATCGACGAGGCTTGGGCATTGTTGGGTGATACAGGTACAGCTGCTCGTTTTATTGAGGAAGGCTACCGCCGAGTCCGTAAGTACAAAGGCGCATGCGGTACGCTGACGCAAGGTGCCAATGACTATTACAAGACCAAGGCGGCTGAAGCAGCGTTAGAGAACGCCGACTTTGTTTTCCAGTTAAGGACCGGGGCTAAATCGCTCAAAACCATTCAAGAGAAAGAGCCTTTTGAAGTCAATGATGGAATTATGCAGATTCTCCGAACTTTGAGCAAAACTGACTACTATAGTGAAATATTTGTCTCTACCCCGATAGGTTATGGAGTAGGTAGGTTGTATTCGGACCCATTCAACGTTCTTGCCTCAAGCTCGAAAGCAGAAGACGTTGAAGCCGTGAACCATTACAGAAATCAGGGATTGAATACAGCCGAGGCCATTGAAGAAGTTTTAAGGGACCGGGCTGCAACCCATTAATTATGCAGAGGATAGGATTTTAAGATGACTGAAGCAAAAGAAAAGAAAGAAAACACAGCAAATACCGCTCCGGAAAAGAATCCGGAGGATAACGGTGTAGAGGTTTCATTGGGCAGCCTTGTAATCGGCGCAATTTCTATTGCTGCATTGGGTTTGGGTGTATGGAATTTCATGAAAACCAATGAGAAACCTGTCCATATTGTTGATTTGGCCGGTATCTCCATGACTTACCAGGAACAGGCAAAAAACCAAGGGCTGCAGAATGGAATTTCCGACCAGCAACGAGCCGCCATTCTCCAAAACTATCAAGCAAAAATGAATACCTTGCAACAGGTTATCGAAGAAAAGGTAATCCAGTGCGGCTGTAACATCTTTGTCAAATCTGCATTGGTCGGACGGAATACAGAGGTAGTTGATATTACGGCTGACATCATGAAAGAGTTGGATAAACGTATTCCTGCCACAGCTGTAGTTGCGGCACCGGCACATCCACAAGTTGAACAGACTGCTCCGGCACCGATGATGGAAGAGGGTCAAGGTACTCCAGTCACCGAAGAAGAAGCGGCGCGTTGATATTTGGAACAGCAATGAAAATGGCACAAAAAGAAAGCAACAAAGCAGTTCTGAAACGTCTTTATCAGGAGTTTTGTCAAAAATATGCAACCCCATTTTTAGCCGTTGTCGTCTGCTTGTTGGTATTCAATCAACATTTTGCTTTAGCTTTAAATCTTTCCTATTCATTGCCTCATCATCTTTACCTCATCAAAAAAGATGTGAACAAGCTAAGTGATCTGAAGCAGGGCGATTATGTGGCCTTTGCATGGCAAGGCGGTTTTTACCCTATCGGTACGCAGGTCATCAAAGAGGTTGCCGGACTTCCCGGAAATCATGTAATGAAAACGAATCGTACTTTTTTCATTGATGGTAAAGAGGTAGGTACTGCAAAAGAATACTCCCTAGATGGCATGAAGCTGGCAATCAATCCATTTGAAGGGGAAATTCCCCAACGGTACATGTGGGTTAAAACAGGACACAAAGACAGCTTGGACAGTCGCTACGAGTTATCCGGTTTAATCCATTCAGGGCAAATTATTGGTAAGGCGGTCCCGATTTTTTAGGAGTGAGTATGTCCCATAAAAAAAAGATAGCTTCGGTAACACTGGTTGCAATACTCGCAACAGGAATTTCCTCATGGGTAATCGCATCGACACACTCCGGTGAACAAGCCGGTGCCAAAATTGGCCCAACATACCCAATAGCGGAAAAACATGCAATTCGCGAAATTGAAGCACGTTTAAAGGCTAAACAAGACAGTGGCCAATTGGCTGCAATGCAGAAAGAAGTTCAAGAAAGAATAAATCGATCTGCCTTAAATTTACCGCCGGTAGAAGGTTTAACGAAGGCAACCAAAGGCTCTGTTCGTTACTTTGACCCAAGTTATACCCTGACTGAAACAATTTATGACCAAGACGGCCAAATTATTGCTCCTGCCGGTACCGTGGTTAAACCTTTGGAAGTAGCCCCGATCCCATTCAAAATGTTTTTCTTTGATGGCCGAGAACCCGATCAAATCGATCTAGCCAAGAAACTTGCAGCGGAATATGGTGAATCATTTATGCCTATTCTTACTGCAGGCGATTGGTATGAATTATCAGCAGAAATGGACCAGGCAGTTTATTACGACCAACAAGGACGTATGTCCAAAAGTTTTCAGCTGTCTGAAGTTCCAAGTTTGGTTTCCCAAGAAGGAAACCGGCTCCGCGTAGAGGCCATGAAACCGTGAAAAATTTTTTATCCCCACTGAAATTACTGCTACCATTATTGCTACTTCCCACATTCTCTTTGTCTCACGCGGCTGAGGCTGTATCTACTACTTCAAATTCAAATAAATTAACCTGCCAAGGGAAGATGCTTAATCCGATAAACGATATTTGTTGGAGTTGCATGTTCCCAATCAAAATTGGCGGAAGTATCAACCTAAACTACTCAAATCAGGAAGACAATAAATCCACCCCAAATGATTGGTTTTGTGCGTGTAGTAAGCCTACCCGTGCAGGCGTAACGGTTTCCTTTTGGGAGCCGACACACTTGGTAGAAGTCGTGCGTACACCGTTCTGTATGGTGAGCCTGGGCGGTATCTCTCTTAAAAAGCAAAAAGTGGATGCGTCTGAAACAGCGGATAAGGCTGATACATCAAATAAGATTCAAAAACTTTTTGGTGGCGCGCATAAACGTGGCCGGAATGAGCAACATGAGCAGCACAATGCCTTTTACCAAGTTCATTGGTACAAAAATCCGGTTGTGTTTTGGTTGGAAGCCTTATTGGACAACGATTGTATCGAAGAGGGTACTTTGGATATTGGTTGGATGACAGAACTGGATCCAACTTGGAAATATCCGTCATTGGCCGTCTATCAAGCTCCTGATTCCGCGCTCTTTGCCAATGTGGTTGCACAAGCAGCCTGTGCCGCTGACTGTGTAAAAGCTGCAACTGGCTTTCCATTTAGTAAATTGTATTGGTGTGCAGGTTGTCACGGATCGATTTACCCATTATCAGGGTGGATGTCCGGCCATTTCTCTGAAGTACAGGCTGCCAAATTAATGGTGGCAAGAATGCAGGCAAAAATGCACAGGGATTTGGTAGCTTGGAGAGCATCAGGTAAGGATGCCTTATGTGGGTACAAACTTAATCCGGTAATGGATAAGCAGAACTACAAAATGGCCATGACCTATCCCGTAGCTGCACGAAAATATAAAGGACGTTGTTGTGACCCTATTGGACGTTCAACATTAGTCAGAGACAGTGGCAAAGCCTTTCCTTACAAAGGCAATCAGTTTGCCTTCCAACTTTTCCGTAAGCGCGACTGCTGCGGTGCATATAAATTTAAGAGTGATTGACAGGAGATAGAGTGATGGACAAGTCTTTACGCAATGTAATCGTAGCCGGAGGTGTCGTCCTCAGTCTTTTAGGTGGTTTGGCCGGAGTAGGTAGTGCTTACGCCGATGCTGATGTAGAGGCGGCGAGAAACCGTCTGCGTACAACCATGGGTAAAGTTACGCAAGGCCAAAACCCGAATGTCGGTGACAATCGGCAACAACCAGAAGTACCGGAGTTGGAAGGTATCAAGCACCGTGTGCCCGATGTTCGTGACTACGGTCATGCAAAAATCAAGGCTGATCCAATGTCTATTGCACAAAAATACCGTCCTGCCTCGCAAGAAGCTCGACAAGCTGCGGAAAAGGCAGATTTGTTGGTATTTGTATCATTTTCAATGCCTGAAGCCAGCTTGAAACGTATTGCCCATGAAACAGCAAAAGCAGGGGGGGTAATGGTTATCCGTGGTTTTAAAGATGACTCACTGAAAGCCACGGTTAAGGCGGCTGAAGAACTTGCGGCTTTACAAGGCGATATGCTGATTCATCCTGAACTCTTCGACCATTACGGTATTACCGAAGTCCCTGTTACGGTAATAGCCCGAAATGGCGAAGATGGTTTAGACGGTTGTGCTGTAAATTCAGAATTAGGTATGTGTACAGAACATGCTGCCGTAAAAGGTGATGTGTCATTACATGCGGCATTAGAACACTTGATCCGTGAATCTAAAGACAAAAAACTTTCCGATATTGCAAATGCGAAATTAGCCGTTCTGGAAGGCAGAAAATGAAGTATTCAGTAATTATCTTGTCCTTGCTCTGTTTGTATCAAACGGCCCATGCCGAAGACTTTGGCCAATACGCCAGTGAGTTGGGAGGCAGTTTGGGTTCAGGCACAGTCAATAATATGATGCAACCTGCCCAATATACTCCGCGCTATACGGACAATGTGCCTATGGCCGAGCAATATTATGGTGGAGGGGTGTCGCTTCCCACCCAGTTCGGCGATGCAAAATTCAATGACTGTAAGAATTTACCGGCAAATCCTGATCTGTATTTGCGGCAAGAATGTGAAGGTGTAAACCTGATTGCAGGCAACCGTACCAAACGACCTGATGTAACGGTATCTCCAAATGAGAAACTGGTTACAGGAACACAGAAAATCGCCGGCGATCCGGCAGAAACACTGGAAAAATACAAATGGAAATATCCGGTCAATGCAGATGGCAGTATCGGTACTGTTCCATCAACCGCATGTCCGACAGAAAAAATAACTGTGCCAGCAATTAAAAGCGTGAAGCATTGCAGCGAATATACTGGTGCAGAACTCTTCTTATGTGAGGCCGCTTTGAAGGTTAAAGTAGATCCAAACTGGAATTATTCATGTTTGGAGACTAAATATCAAAATAACCAATATCAGTGCAGTAAGAAATTGAAAGTTGTATGTGAACAGGCTCCTGATTGTACAACAGCAGGTGTTGAAGCAGGGACATTACAGGGGGATATGCAAGTCAGCTTTATCAAAACTCCGGGCGAACATACACATAAACTAACCTTTGGTTCGATTGGTGACGACTATTTTCGAGATAACCAATATGACCGTGAACTCATCGTAAAAATCAAAAATCTGAAGAAACTTTCTGAATTTACGCTTAGACGTGTTGAATATGATGACTGGCTGATTGTGAAGGTGAATGACACTATCGTCTATAGCAGTTACAACAATAAAATGTTTCATGCAGATTACAGTCATAGCATGTGGAGAACAGTCGCCCCTGTATATGATGAAAATGGCAATCAAATTGGTATTGCAGAACGAAAAACCTCATGGAAGAAAGACTTGAACATTGACATCCGTCCATACCTGAAAGAGGGTAATAACATTATTTGGACGCGTACTATTGCAGGTGGCGGTGGTGAAAGTGCATCGATTTTCAGCGTACATCAATACTGCGATCCGATTTGTACAGAATCTTGGGAGGATGGCTGCAAAGAGTATGAGGAGAAGGTCAAATGATGAAACGTTTGATTTCTCTTATGGTAATTATCAGCCATTTCATGTTGGTAACGGCACCAGCGGCAGCTGCTATTCGTGAAGAAGCAGTTTGTCGCAAGCTATCATATGTTTGCGTGGATGGTCCATCAACAAAGAATATCAATGGCGTAGAGATTACAAAAGACTGTTGGGAATATAAGGCTGAATATCAGTGCTTAGAAAAAGACCCGGCTGATTATTGTGCACCATTGAAAAAACCAGAAGCAAAATGTGAGGTTCAGGGTCAGAACTGTCTTGAGAAATCTGAGGCCGGCGAATGTTTGCGATACACGCACCAATATTCCTGTGATGTGAATCTGAAGACACTTCACAATGGCCGTCTGCCCGAAAAAGTGGAAGAGTTGGAGCATACCCATGCAATAACGACAGAATGGGATGAATCATCTTGTCACGCCAAGGATAAAAAATGCAAGGTTGTATCCAAAGAATGCGTAGAGCCCGGAAGCACCAAAATAATTAATGGTGTTCCTGTCACACGCGAATGTTGGAAAGAACAGCGCACTATGCAATGTATGACCGGTGATGATGCAGATGAATGCAGTGCTTATGACCGTAATAAAAATTGCAAGTTAATTGAAGATAAATGTACGCACAAATTGCCTGACGGTACATGTCAAGCGCGAGATAAACAGTACGAATGTATAGATTCTCCTGAAACAACAAGAGAGGTCTCAAGCTGTAAAGACCAAGATTTTGCAAGAACCATAAGTGCCATGGAAATGGCTCGGGAAAGCCAAAGGTTCTATGATTCAGAGAAACAGCAGTTTTTCAAAGGTGAGCCTGATAAATGCTCTATTAAATTAGGTGGTGCTTTAGACGGTGTTTTCGGTGGTGATTGTTGTAAAACAGACGCTGACCCAGCAAAAATGATCGACTTTGTCGTTCAAGCAGGTACTGAATATGCTGCGAAACAGCTGTTGTCCAGCGTAGCCAGCCACTATACCTATACTTTGTTGCAAACCAATGCACCTCAGTTTTTGACGACTGCGTTGAGTGCTGCCGGTCTTGGTGGTTCCGGTGCTTCGGCAGCAGCAGGTGGGGCGGCGGCAGGCGGACCAACCGGGCTGAGTGCTTTTGGTTTTACAGCCGGTATTCAAGGCGGTCAGTTGGTAGTTACTTTCGACCCGGTAAGTTTTGCGATTGCAATTGCAATCATGGCATTACAGCAATGGTTGAAATGCGATCAAAAAGAAATCTTGGTCGCAATGAAGCGGAAAGCCGATTTGTGCCACTACATCGGTTCATATTGTAGTTCCAAAGCCCTGGGCGGATGTGTGACTAAAATGGAGACTCAGTGCTGTTATATCTCCAAATTAACCAAAATCGTAAACGTGCAAGGTAAAGCTCAATTAGGAAGAGGGTGGGGTACTCCAGAAAATCCAAGCTGTGAAGGTTTCACCGCTCAAGATTTGGAGAAAATCGATTTTTCTAAAATGGATCTTGCGGGTTTTTATGATGACGTTTACGCAAATATGGCCAATGTTTCCAAGCAATCAAACCATGCTATCGAAGGTGCGGTTGAAAATATCAAAAAAGGTTCAAACGAGGTAAAAAACTACTATGAACAATAAATCAAAACTCACTACGTTGATTGCAGTCTGCATGAGCATGGTAGTAGGGCCATTGCATGCTGCAGAAACATTTAATGGCGGTATTTCATTAGACAAAACCGAGAAGTTGGTGAAATCGTCTATCCCACTGCCTGATGGCAAGCCGGACGTGCTTCTAGCTTTGGCTATGCGCCATGGTTCAGCCAGAGGGCATTTTAGTGGGAAGGCTGCTGCTGCGGTGCACAAACAGTTCAAGAAAGAAGTGCCTATCTACATTGAGGCAGTCAGGCAAGAGGCATTAAAAAACAAGCCGGGCTGTAATAAAGTACGTCTGACTTTCAAAACGACACCGCAATATGAAAGCCTTGCACCAACACAATCAGTCGATATGGAAGTTTGTCCTAATAAGCGATAAAAATCATGAAAAATATAATCCTAACTATCCTTTCAATTATCATGTCTGCCTCTTTTTTACAGGCTGCAGCCGAGGGTATGGGGTGGTATGACCAAGATATTTGGAAAAATGAAAACCGTGCTTTCTTATGGTATCCAGATGCCAAAAAGCCCAAACAGCCTAGACAAAGCCAGACTCAAAACACTCCAGTTCGTAATGAACTTGCAGAATTTGAAATGCTGCAAAAAAATTTGGATGAGTCGCGTAAAATTGCCGTCATGAATCCCACACCTCAAAATTTGAAGCGATATATTGAACTTCAAGAGGTCGTTATGAACAAATCTGCAGCGTTTACTGACCAATGGCAAAGGGTAATTTGGCAGAACCCAAATTTGGATTACAGCCAACGTGGTCGTCCGAACAATCAACTGGCCCAGCAACAATATGATCATAACCGTCAGCAACAAAAGGCTGAGGCAATTAGAAAACTTGCAGGAGAGAACGGTATTCTGTTTGTTTTCAAATCAGATTGTCCTTACTGTCATACCATGGCTCCAATCTTGAAAAACTTTGCCGACCAATACGGAATTAAAGTTATGCCGGTCAGTCTTGATGGTGGTGGCCTTAATCATTTCCCGCGTGCTTTACCGAATAATGGTATTGCACAAAGGTTGAATGTTACTACTGTACCCGCCATCTACGTCATGGACACAAAAACCAAGCAATTTACACCTATTGGATTTGGGGTAATGGCACAAACCACGCTTGAGGATCGTTTTTTAGCGTATTCGCGCCCTGTCGGAACATTATATTAATCAAATTAAAGGCCCTATATAGGGCCTTTAATATTTATATTTCAATGTATTAACTGGTTGACAATACAGATATTTTAGGTAAAATAAAGCTTCCTTAATCTCAAGTCTTTACTGTAACTCATCTCGGTTATAGTAAGGATTCCCCTACTATAACCGCTTCATCGGAGCGGTTATGAAATTTCACATCTTTCAATTACCAAAGCCGGCCAAAGTGCTGGCTGTTTGTGTTTCCTCTACAAAATATCTATGTTTAGCAGCATCACTGTCTCTCCCAATTAATAGTAGTGCCGGCATTGAGAAGAATATGGCTGACATGTTCAACTCAATGGGAGCAGAAGCCAATTATTCTGAGGCAGGCGCATTCCATGGTCAAAGTGGCAGCCTTTATACCGGTGGTAGCATTAATGTTCGTAATCCGGTCTCTGATGTCAGTCTCGGCAATATCCAACTACCATCAATAAGTGCTGGTTGTGGCGGTATAGATTTTTTTGCCGGCTCATTCTCTTTTGCAAGTAAAGAACAGTTTGTCCAATTTACCCGCAATCTTGGCAACAATGCGGCCGGTGTTGCATTCGACCTAGCACTTAAAGCCCTTGACCCCATGATTCAAGACGCAATCGGCGGTATTCGTGATTTGGTCAATCAGGTTAATCAAAGCAGTTTAAATAGTTGCAAACTGAGTCAGGATATTGTCGGCGGCGTAATGGGGAAATTGGGTTCGTTGGCCAGCTCAAACTGTCGTGCAGCATCTGTTGATTCCGGTTCGGCAGACGATGGTGGCGAAGCAGCATGGTACTGCCAAGCAGCTGACAACTTAGTCAAAGAAGCCAATAAAGTTCGGAATACTGGCAAACCACAAGACACTATCAGCTTTACCGGTGGTAATTTGACTTATGAAGCCATGAAAAACTATACCGGTCAGCGTACTAAATTAGGGTTTGACATGGACTTCTACTACAGCATGTTGGGCACGGTTGTTTTTACTCCTTTGTCGAAAGAGGATGAAGACAAAGATAAGTACAGGGTAGGTATTCAAAGTTTTGAACCACGAATCTTAAGTATCCAAGATTTATTGAACGGTAAAAATAATGCAGGCGGCGAAATCCGCGAAAAGATCGTACTGGACATGTGGACATGTAGGAATGGTTCAAAGAAATTAATGGAGAACTGTTCTGAGAAGAATAATGTTGAAGTACCTTCGTTACGGTACATGATTCATAAACGCCTTGAAACACTTCCGACTTCAATAAGGAATAACCAAGGTTGGGATTTATCTACGCGCAAGCAGATCGCAGCCATTGTCAATAATAGTAAGTTACCTATATTAAAAATGGCTGTATCCGATGCCTTCCTTGGAACTGGCTATCTGAAAAAAACAGCAGTTTTAGATGCCATTGCTGTAGATATTGTAGCCAATATTTTGGACCAATCGGAACGCCAGGTACGCTCAACCTTGGGTATGTATAACAAGACAGACGAAGCCAGTGGAGACGCGGTTCGAAAATTATTTGCCAACCTTGGTGAATTACGAAGCAGAATTTATCAGGAACGTATTGATTCAATGAAAAAAATCGAGATCGAAGAAAACATGATGAGGGCTATGGAGCAGTTTGAAACACAATGGCGTTCGGCCTTTGTAGATACCAACAACTCCATGAATTTCGATTCGATGAACCGTTTCTAAGGAGAGATGATGGCTGTCGAATACTTTACTTTCCCTGGTAACGGGGAAGCTGTACGGGCGGTTTTCAATGGCGTTGCCACAATATCAGGATCTACGATGATGGGTGGCGCAATGCAGGCTGCTGCCTTATTTGGATTCCTGGTCACTCTTGCTGTTGCAGCCTTCAAATTGGATTTGAGGGAAAGCTTCAGTTATTTGTTTGTCGTGTTATTTTGTTGGATGGGTATGATGGTTCCTAAAACCACTGTACTCATTACTGAATCAGGTGGGTATGGATATACAGGCCGTCAATATACTGTTGGCAATGTACCAGTCGGCCTTGCTTATATGGGCTACTTTGTCAGTTCTTTTGGCCAAAGTATTACCCGCAAAGCCGAGCAAGTTAACCACCTACCGGACGACCTCAATTACTCACGCACCGGAATGCTATTCGGAACACGCTTGTTAGAAAATATTCGTGAAGCACGAATCCCGGATACACAGTTGACTCAAGATTGGGCACTGTTTATGAATCAGTGTTCATTCTTTGATATGAACCTGTATCACTTCTACACAGTTCAAGATTTAGCACAAAGTACAGATATTCTTGCCACATTAAGTAATACCAACCAAGCTTTGTTTACTAATGTTTCCCAAACTACAGCTGAACAGAACGGAAGGCTGAAGTACAACGGCAAATCAACAACTATGACCTGCAATGAAGCAGCAAAACTACTGAAAGAACGCACGGAGTTTTATAGCAAAAATTACTTGCCTAGTTACATTGCTGATCGTGTTTTTGCAGGTTTGGGTACAAATTCGGCAGGAATAAACCGGGTAAATGCCCTGGCCACGTTAGGCAATAGCTCATTCCAGTATCTGCTGGACAATTCCCGCTTCGATACTCTGAAAAATATCGAACAGGCGGCGATGATTGAGGTTATTCGTCAAGCAGGCATTATCAATGGCCAACGCAACAGAAATTCGGCTGCTGTACAGCAGGCATTTGCTCAAGTTCAAGCTCGTAATCAGTATATTGCAGCCCAAAAAACCGGCTCATCAATGGCAAGTTGGAATCTTCCCTTGATTCGTTCTGCTGCTGAGGCCATTCTGATTGGTTTATTCCCCTTTGTAATGATTCTCGCCATGTTAGGGGGCATCATGGCATTCCGGTTATTGAGCTTCTACATGATGAGTATGCTGTGGATTCAGCTTTGGGCACCTGTGGCCAGTATCATCAATATGATTATGACTATGAATGCGAAGCGGCTGTTTAGCGTGGAAGCTGCCAACGGCGTTATTACACCGGGAACAGGTGATACGTTATTGATGGCAGCAGCCGATGCGCAAGCAGCTGCTGGGGCTGCAATGTGGCTAATCCCAGTCATCGCCGGTGCTCTTGCTATGGGCGGACGTAGTCTATTAAACGGTATGATGGGTATGACAACATCAGCCAAGACAACTGGTGAGGCAGCAGGTTCTCAAGCAGGGGCGGGGAATTACTCTGCCGGCAATATGAACTACAACAATAGCAATGCCAACAAACTTAGCTTAAACCCTGTATATACCGATCCACAAATGATGACTGCTCAATCTGCAGCCGGAACATCATGGCGGAATATGGCAACTGGCGAAAGTCGCTATCAGGCAAGGGCGGATAGCTTTGGCAATGTCTCTTCTACCTCTACTGTAAGTATGTCTGATGTTTACACTCAAGCAGCCGACCGAAGTACGACGGCAGCCAAACAGTACGCCGCGTCTTCAGTTGAACAAACTACATTGGGTAATACACAAACTTTGGCTTTCGGCTTACAAACTGTTGGTCAAAACGGTGTAAATTATGCAGTTACCAATGGCATGAGTAGTTCTACCGCTAAATCTTTGGATCAAATTTGGCAATCTGCAAAAGATATTGCTCAAAGAAATGGTATGGGCAATGATGTACAGACAGTCAGCTCTATTGCACTTGATTTGGGTGCCAGATTGGCAGGCGGAGTAACAACGCCGCCTGGTACTGGTCTCAAAGGTAGTGCCACAGTAAGCGGAGGAGCAGCTATTAGGGGTGAGGGTAAATCTTCAAATAAACTATCACATGATATTAGTGAAACAGCCAAAACCCTTGAATCTCAGGGTGTTAGCATTACAAGAAGCACTCTTGAAAATATTGGTCAAAGTAATGCGTTTACTCAGGCTCAAACTGACAGTAGTAGTCTTGCTTCTCAAGCACAAGCCAGCTATAACAAAGCACGTCAGGCCAGTATCAGCGAACAACAAAGCTATGCCGAGGCCAAAAGCCATCGTGAAGCTGCTTCCCGTACAGCACAATCTGGGGCGACTGTTAGTATTGATAACGCAAAAGCCATTCGAGAATATGCTGATAAGAACGGTATAGCATACAGCGATGTGTACAATAATCCGTCTCTTGTAACAGCTGCAGTAATGGATGAAGCTGTTTCTCAAGCTTCAACTTTAAGACAGCAAGCTGAAGGCACCCGTTTTGACAGTACAGGACAGGTTAGCCCTGATGATCGGCCTACCAATAACGTAGCTGCTGCTTATAGTAATTATGTGTCTGAGGTAAACGGCCAAAAATCTAGCACTTTTGCCACTATACACGCGGAAGCTGACAGAAACGGCGTTAATAGAAATGAAGCTCGAGCAAATATTGACGGTTGGCAACAAACACTGGAACAGGGAAGTAAAGCAGCGAAGAACTTTAATCAGGAAGTTTTTGATGAAGGTAAGGGAGCATACGGAAGAAATAAAAATAACCTGAATGCTCAAGGGCAAGATACCTTCAACCATGTAAACACTTTAGCTATGGGTGCTACACAAACTTTCTATTCAGATAAAGCATATGACCAAGCGAAAAATAAATATGGTAAGACTGAAGGGCGGCCAGGAAGTGGTTCTCGTAACTATCGCCCAAAGAAGTAGCCCCGCCCGGTATCGGTTATCGCGGCAATGGGGCAAAATCATATGGCTCAGGAAATGAAACTTTGGGCCCACTATTACCGGGAGCACACATTATCATCAGCCCATTTGGAAAACGGGTTCACCCTATTTTGAAGACAGTCAAAAATCATAAAGGTGAAGACTATCGTGGCTCTATCAATACGCCATTGTTGGCACCGTTTAGTGGCAGAGTAGTGGAAAGTCGCTATCAAGCAAATACAGTCAACGGTAAAACCGTCGGCTGGGGACACACTGTCGTAATTGAAGCTCCAAATGGCGTAAGGTATCGAGCCTCTCACATGAATAGTTCAAGCCCGCTGCGTTTTGGCGAGGTAGTAAGCAAAGGGCAGGAAATCGGTAAACTTGGAGCCAGTGGTGGGGTAACAGGCCCGCATCTTGATGCTATGCTGTACTCTCCATCGGGTAAAATTTTACCTGTGAGTGCCTATCGCGGAAAAACTTTAAATGAAATCGGTAAAATCAAATAGAGAGAGGTATATATTATGAGCATTGCCCATATTGTCATTGAAATTGAAGAATCTGCGACTTTAGATGACTGCAATGTACGGTTAACTTTCAGTGGCGGTACAGAATTGCAGTCAGATGAGGCAAAGACCGTGTTTTATAAAACCCTTGAAGCAATTGAGGGGGTTTTAGAAGAAGACTAGATGAAAAAATAGGCAGCTCAAGCTGCCTATTTTAATCAGATAAATGCCAAATATTTCTCGGATCATGTGAATAAGAAGGATTGTGCCGAAGTGTATCCTCCCAGAAATCGTTTAACCACTCATCATTAGTGACAACATCAGCATCAGACTCCAGTTTCATATTCCTGAATATCTTATTTAGAAAGATTGTCAGCACGGAAAATGTTATCGTAGGGAAGACAAACAGCAAAACTATGTTGGTTGTCCTATCAAAAAAACCGTTTAAAATGTAGAAAAAACCAGCCGTCATGAACATAGTTAAACACAACGATACTATGGCCGCTTCAGGCAATTTGTCTTTTTTTGCCATGGGGTGTTTTTCAACTTTCTGAAAGTCTTTCCATAAGGTCTTCAATTTATGGATCCGTTCAGGATCAGGATTATGTATATCACCAACCTTTCGAGCTCGTAGTCCACGGCTATGCTCAAATGGTTCGAAATTCACTATTTTTCCTTGAATATCTGAACCGGTGGCTTGACGGAAAAAGTATTCATGACCATCTTCACCGAAGATAAAGCCAAAATCTTTTTCATAGCTATACCATTTTACGAATCCGATCATGATACTTCTCCTTTATTTATAGGTTACTTGGATACTATCACTTGTAATCCAACGTTCATTGCCTCTGTTTGGCTGAATTTTAATTAAGCCATTCTCACCTTTTTCTAAGACCAAAGCAGACCCATAGGAAGTAGTGATTTTTTTACCCGGTTGTACATCCGTAACTTTGCTGCGGTAGGTTTGTTCCCCTGTATATCCCTCAGCAAAGGCAAAGTTTGTATAGTTTTCTTTGTACCACCATCCCATCCACTGTACTTGTCTGCCGTTGATACAGAAAATATCGGAAGTCAGTGTTTCAACTGCCCCCTTGTGATGTTCGCAATATGCTTTGAAAGTTCCTACGGCATCCTCAACTGTTTTTTCATGTTCAGATTCGGATCTTGCATAGAATTTTCGTTCGATTGTTCCCGTACTTTCAAAAACCTTGCCTTGAACAATCCGACTAAGCCCCGCCAATTTACTGTCTTTCATCCAATCTTGTACAAACTTGGGATAGGGTTTATCCAAAGAAGCTTCTAATGCTCCGTCAATTTTGGCCGGCTTTGATGCAAGATTTAAGAAATTTCCCTCAGCCAGGGTATTTGAAATGGCGATAACTGGTAATAATCCAATTATAATTTTTTTCATTTTAATATTCTCCTTTTATTCTTGGGGCTTCGCACCAAATGAAAACAGCGGCTTATGGTTCAAACCAACTGTCCCAAAATATGTTTTACATTTCACCTCCGGATTTTTGTCGCAGCCATATTTGCCATCTGGCAAAACATTGGCTTGAACAAATGTCGGAACGGCATATCCTCTAAAGAGTTTAACCAACTGCGGTGCAATTAATACGGTAATACCCTCATCTGTAAAGCGTTTAGCCTCTGTCACTGTCTCAGGAATGGAATCATTAAGGAGACCTTTCAATACGATAATACTCTTATCTCGCTTTGCAATCCTGATAACTTCTTTATAGTTATGTTCTTTTTTGAGATTTAAACTCATTAAAATCAGATTGTCTTTATAATTACTGGTTGCCGGATCAATAATTCCATTTTTGGTCCGTAAAACCTGGAACTCTTCAGGTGTGAACCGAACAATACTTCCTGTATCAGTATCAACACGCAGATACCCTCCGTCTTTCACATAATTCAACAAATCACCAGGCACTTCTGTACTTTGTGTTTCACGAATATCTTTGTCATGGTTTGGCCAAGATGTACCCATGACGACATTCCGGCCATAAATAGTACGATCAACCAAATAGGAACTTACCAATTCCTGAGCCACGCTGCCAGCCATATTACCGCAAGCAGCTTGTGTCAATAAGGCGGTAGCCAGCAATGTAGGTATCAAAAATTTCTTCATATATAGTTCTCCTTTAGGTAATTTGTATCAGCGTCAAAAGCTCATTTCAACTTGAACAGCTTATTGGCCATACGTCGTAGAATCCCATGTTTTTCCGGCATGCCCCTTTTCTCGGGAGTACCTTGGGATTTCTGATGTTCTAATAAGGCTGTGTACTGAGCAGCCAAAGCCGAATATTCGGCTTCCAATAAAACATGTTTATTCTTCAGCACCTCAAACTCTTCTTTTATTTGCTCTACTTGTTGTTCATTGGCCTTTATTTGATTATGTAGGGTCAAGGCCATCTGAAAATCCGTACTCAAAGGATTACGGAGTAGGGTGCAGAGAATTTGTTTCCGAAAGGTGTTCCGAAGTTTCTCTACATGGCGATCTATGCGGTTTTTGATTTCTTCATTATCGTAATTGAGTAGCTCGTCTTCATCAATATACAAAAATGAACCCTTATCTGCCCGTATCTGCACCACCGGTATCCCTATTTTCGATAAGGCTAAACATTTAGGTGCATTAGAAGCCAATCGTGATGTATGCCAAATCTCAACCGCCAATTGCCTCTGCCACCTTATCTCATGCCTGAGTAGGGAAGAGTTACCTGGTTGATCAAATTCAAGCAAAACATCAATATAGAATGTTTTGCCATCTATCTCTATCCGATATTCGGATAATGCACGGTTCAGTCTAATAGTAACTGGCGGATGTTGCTCGGTGTGTTCAGTATAATTTAGAACAGTCGTCAGGCCGCCGGGCAAGTTAGATAGTTCGTTCAGCACTTGTTTGCAAAGCAAGTGGGTTAGCGATTCAGGAGCAGAAGCACCACCGGAGTCGGCCTCACTGTAATAGCGAAAAAAATTGGTCGCCTTCCTCCTGGTCAAAACCATTTTCTTTCTTGTGCCGGGACGATGACGGCTGTAGTAGATCATTCCTTCTCGGTGTTTTAGCTTTGCTTCAAGTGCAGTTAACCATTCATCACCATCTGGACTCGTATAAGCAATAATTTTCAAACGATCAAAATCCTTTGGTAAGAAAAGCATCATTGGAATAAGACAACAATCAAATTCTGTATATCCTGTTTACCACTATAGGGCAATTTTTTTCTTCCCCCTTTTGCATTCGACCGGTTTATATACAGACATAACCAAAATTATAGACAACGGTAATTATTATTACAAAGTTGAAATATCCGGTAGAATACTGTATTTTGACCATAGGTTATTTACAGTACACATTATACTACTGTAAAATATAAATACAATAACTTAAAATCCAGTGGATTAATTACAGGATTTAAAATACATGAGTAACCTCAAAATCGCACGGATTTATCTTAGAGTAAGTACACTACAACAAAATTTAGAGCGGCAACGCAAAATTATAGATGAGGCTAAGAAAAATGGATTTTACATAGCTGGAATCTATGAGGAAAAGGCGAGTGGGGTAAATGCAAGTCGTCCCGAATTGAATCGACTTATCGATGATCTTCAAGAGGGTGATTGGGTTATTGCAGAAAGGATTGATCGAATCACTCGTCTCCCACCTCGTGAGGCAGAATTACTGATTCAAAGAATCACCGAAAAAGGAGCCAAGCTGCATGTACCCGACGTTTTTTCTTTCGGTAACTTAGATGAACTTATGGGTGAGGGTGATTCTCTTCCAAAATATTTAACCGAACCACTAATGGAAGCCTTGCAAAAAATGTTCTTGCGTATGGCTTTAAGTATTGCCCATGAGGATTGGAAGACAAGAAGAGAGCGTGCAAACCAAGGTATTGCACGAGCAAAAAAAGAAGGGCGGATGAAAGGCCGGCCTGCAAATGAGGAATTGCACAAAAGTATTATCCAACTCACATTAAACGGTGTGAGTATTACAGGGATAGCATCCGCACTTAAATGTAGTACATCAACGGTAAGCAAGGTTAGACGAGCTTATAACCGCAAACATAAGTCAGGTGACAAGGATCAATTCGATATATTTAAACCAGCTTTAAAGAAGTAAGTAAAGGACAAAATAATGGAAAGTTTCACCCATCTAAATGTCTCTGATATTCAAAAATGGAATATTGGGGATACCTCCCAAAATAGTAATGCTGAAAAAGTTACATTAGATATTGTGGCCTCAAGCAATGAGGTGAGAACAGTTATGAGGAAGGTTACGCTCGATGATTTCATCATCCCTGAATATCGAGGAAAAAATCCAGAAGATTATGAATTTCGTCATGATGGAAAAATAGTTAGAAAAGACCGTTGGGAAACTGGTATTCATAAAATTCATACGATGTTAGTTGAGGCTGGAGCGATGAAGGATCAGCCTGAATTTGAAATTGACGATGTAGTGGAATCTGTACGTTCCTTACTCGAACCAATGTTGGGAACAAAATAATTCATATCATATGTGACAAAAAACGGCTACTCCAAGCTTTAAAGTTTGTCATCTTGTCTAAACTCTCCTCATAAATAAAGGTAAAAATATGTGGTTCAAACAAGTAAGTTTTTATCCCATCAGCAAAGAGAAATTACCGGATTTCGAATATCTTGCGAACAAGCTGGCACAATCAGAGTTTTGTCCTTGCCAAGGCTTGGATTAGTTTTCAGAGGGTTTTTCCTCTCCTGTTCCATTTTCTTCTGAATTAGTCTTCCCAGCCGATTTTACATGGAGAGTAGCCCTCAAAAAAGAAGAAAAAGTTCTGCCTGCCGGCGTTATTCGAGATATTTTGGACGAGAAGGTTTTGGAAATTCAAAATAGTGAAGGTCGAAATGTAGGGCGCAAGGAAAAACAAGAACTGAAAGAACAAATTACTGATGACTTGCTTCCTCGCGCTTTTACAAAAAGCACTCGGACTGAAGCCGTATTTGATAAAAAGCGTGGTTTTTTATTGATCAATAATGCTACCACGGCAAAAGCTGAAAACCTCCTGACTAAGCTTCGTGAAGCATTAGGAGGCTTAGAAGCAACATTACCCAATACCAAGCAATCTCTCTCTTCTCTAATGACGAATTGGTTGCTGCAAGGGCATTGCGAAGGCGGTTTTGAATTGGACATTGATTGCGAACTCAAAGGCGTCGGCGATGTTGTTCCGGTCGTCAAAGTTTCCAAACAAGACCTGACCGCCGACGAAGTGGTACAACACGTCAAAAACGGCAAAACCGTTACCCAGCTGGGCTTGGTATGGCGCGAACAAATCGCGTTCATCCTCACCCAAGACTTTACACTCAAACGCATACAATATTTGGACTCTTTGCAAGAAGAAGCTGAAAACAATGGCGATGATGCCGCCAGCTTGACGTTTGCTTCTCAGATCTTGATGACAGAAGGCATTAGCTTGATGTTGGAGGAGTTGGTCACATATCTCGGTGGATTTGAGTAGGAACAACTATTTTTACGATTTAAAGTAACTAGCTGAAAAAAAATCAATTTAAATTTTTGCAATTTAGATTTTTGTGGGTGCTTTGCCCCCGCGCCCCCCAGTCTCGCCGCCGACAGCTCGGGAGCAGGGAAGGTCTTCGCCCTTTTCTGCTCCCTTACTGAAGCGTATATTCGTCTCATGTCAGTAAATAGGGTATTCATAAACGCCCTAGTAGGACAGGACGTTTACAAAGCTTCCCCATTGACAGCCATTCAACTCAAAAATGAACAAATGTCGCCTGAAACATGGCGGCTTTTTTTGAAAGGAAAATAAATGCCACACCAAAATAGAAACTGGCAACGCCGTTGGACGGTTGATTTTGAAACTCAAACCGCAACACATGAAGATGGTTGGGTTTTTCAATTTTCAAAAGTTTCAGACGGTGTATTTGATGGAAGTCTGATTTCTCAGCCCAAGAATATCACGATAGAACAAATTAAAAACGCGCCTATAATTGCGAAGGAAGCAGGTGAAGTGTGGATGAGAGCGCGAAAGAATAGACATTAACCAAAGTTTTTTCTTTCAGTTGCAAAAATTTCTTGTTATAGCTCATAAAACGAGCTATAATATAACTATCCATTGAAATTCAAATTTGAACGGAATAAACATGAGAAGTATTAATGATTTATTTTATATGTTTAAAGGTTTGGTTCTCCTCATTTGGAATGTATTGAACGTACCATTGGTATATCTTTTTTTTCCATTGATACCATTTATCCGTATTTACTCAAATTTAAAAAATAAGGACGCGATTTTTAAGAATATCTTTGTTGATAGTGCGTTAGTTAGTTTTTTACACGCAATATATTATGTTTTATTTATTGAATTTTCCGTAAGACTCCTTGAAACTATCATGAGTCATCCTGTAACAGTTGAAGGGTTTTTAAACAAAATGGGAGGTACATATGAAAGAAATATCATTGAATTTTTCATATATATCCAATTGTTCGTAATAATATTAATTTTGTTATGGAATTTATTTTGTAGTAAGGCTTTCCCCTATCTAGTACAGATAGGAAGAAAAGGTAAATTTTGAATATTAGACCAAGGGAAATAATGGGATATGGAAGTATTAAAATTTCAGGTTAATATATTGTTTCTGGTGTTAGCCTTTACTAATGTCTGCCTAATATTTCCATATTGGAAAGCTACGGATCTATCTTATAGAGCTTGTCGAATATTGATAACTTTCTGCATTGTCGCTCTTTTATACGAAACAATATCTAAATCACCGGCTGTTGATGCACTTAAGGCAATAGCCTGTGGATTTGTACCTGTAACTATGTGGTTTGCTTATTCAGTTTTGAATAAAAAAATTTAATCATTTGAATAAAACCATGTTCTACTGCTATATTCATGCCAATTCTCCAAAACCCGATCGTTGGCATGGAACACACTATTTGAACTAAAATCGAAGTATTCGGCAACCGTTACTTCAGCCGGATACGGTACGTTGATGATTGGCGTGTAACAGACCAATGTTGGAACCGTACCATTTGAAAATATTTAAAAGGTAATATTCATGAACGTTTACCCAGTCAGCGAAACGGCAGAATACAAAGAAAGCGATAGAATTGCGTTACCTGTATCAAATCTGCCCTGAATACGACTGCGAAGACAAAACCGACGACTGGCTTGTTTGGGGCAAAGACTCGCGCGTCGGCGCGGCTATGAAAGAATTGGAGCGACGCGGGTTTGTGTCCGTCGGTATTTGTTCTTGTGGCGAATTTTGCGAACTTTGAGAGAAATCTGTATGTATGCAGTTTTTGGATACAGTTTTGCCGCCGAGATGGAAAGGGCGGTTGAAAATGGAATGAATGGATGTGAAGCAGCTAACTATGCGGCCAAACAAATGGACAAGTGCAAAAGCAAAGCTTATAAAGCCTATCAAGTCAGTCCCGATTTTGTATGTTTGGACACGGCAGAGCAGTTTGTTGCCATGTGTGCAGACGGAAAAGCTGTTCTTTGTGTGGAAATCCGGCAGAAGTCAGAGCATATTTCCAAGAGAGACCATATCAGTATCAGATACTCTAAATTGAAAAACAACACATAATAGAAGTGAACTGATATGAAAAACTCCCTCTCGCCTTTGGCAAAAGAAATTCTGGGCGCAGGGCAGTATTGGTTGGACAGTACACCGCCTTATTGGTATATCGTTAATATCAGTATAGTTAGCGTTATCGTTCTTTCCGCCATGTATTTACTGTTCTCCGCTTTCAGTAGCCGCCCTGCTTCACGCAGCAACGTAGTGTCCATGATGTTTGCTGTACTCGTGTTATATCAGTCAGCCACTAACCTAAGTTTGAACGAACGTCCAAACATTTCCGTGAACTATCAATCCGCCGTCGAGCGGCTTGTTCAATCGGATAATATCAACCATGCCGATTGTGTTTTCGGCAACAGTAATTACAAAATTGCAAAACAACTCGGCGGCTTGGAAGCCTATGCCAGAGCCAAAGCGACAGCGATTGAGAAAGAAGCAGCGCAACCATTGGACGGTAAGAAAACTTGCGGCTTACTCTTGGAATACGAAGAGCAGATTATCCCCGACATCGAAGCGGGTACTAAAGGGGAAAGTATTTCTAAGCAATATTTGAAAGGATATGAATAATGTTTCCAACGTTTATTACCGTTTTCTATTTGGTAATTCTGTTTGCGATTGCGCCAATTTGTTTTTTTTCGCATGGAATCACAAAAAATTTGAATTTAAGACTATTGAAATTTTGATTTTAGTTTTGATTGGTACAGTTGCTTTTTCTGCCTTTCTCATTCTGTTGAGATTAGAATCCATACTAATCTATTTGAAAGCTATTCAGGAATTTGGAGTAGGAAAATGACGGATGAAGTTACTATGAATACGCGTATCGCACGAATCTAACGCACGTTTATACAGGAAAATGAAATGATATTCAGGATGGAAAAAAACATGGATAAAAAAGCATATTATATAAATAGAGTAAGTGTTGCTGTATTGTTGTTATTATTTAATCTAAGTATTCCCAATAAATTTGATTTACCAATACTATATATTCCACTTTATAAAGCGTATTTTGCTGCCGGAATTGTATCTTTAACGATTGTAATGGCTTTTAGGATAACTATATCTCGTGTTGTAATGGTTAATTCTATTCTGAATTTAATGGAAACTATTATATTGTTTATAACTGTATTCAGAGTTGCTGTCTATATGAATTATATTTTGCTGGCTGATTTTATGGTATCCGACCCGAACCAGATATTATCATTGATTTGCACTACGGCATCAATAACTGTAGTTCTTTCAATATATTATTTGATAGATAAGACTGTTAATATTATTGTAAACAGGATATTTTTTGGGCGTATGAGTGAGGTTAGGGGGATTAAGTCATGAAGTTTACCCGTCGTGAAAATAGGCTGTTTGACGAACTGGCTTACTACACCTGTTTGGGTACGGAATATCCGTATGAAAAACAGACAAGGAAGCTTAGGCTGATTGGTCTTGCTATTGTTGTCGGCGCACCGCTGGTGGGCGTTATTCCTCCCAACATAGACAGATTAAAACCACTTACCTTGCCCATTTTCTTAATTTATATGGCAATTGTTTTTGCTGTGATCTGCATTGGAATAAAACGAGGCTATTTTCCAGGAGAAAAATTACAGCATGACATCAGGCAGCATCGAAGCGGATATATCCGTGAATATAATCTGCTCAAACAGGAAAACCCAAGACTGACCGTTGAAGCTTTTGCGGAAAGCATCAAAGTATTCTTGGCCGCCCAAGAAAAACAGCGCACCCGACAAGAAAAACAGGAAGCCGAACAGGAACTGGCTGAACTGAAACAGAAATACGATCTATAATCCCATTTACCTGTTTGAAGCAGTATTTGTTTCTCAAATGACCAATTTTTAACCAAAGGCCGCTAATGTGGCCGTTTTTTTGTTCTCATACTCTTCTATTTTAGGGTCTCTGCCCCCAAGCCCCCGGTCTCGCCGCCGACTGCTCGGGAACAGGGCATGGCCTTCGGCCTACACCTGCTCCCTCACTTAAGCGTGTTATCGCTGCCAGTCAGTAAATGGGGTATTCATAAACGCCCTAGTAGGACGTTTACAAAGCTTCCCCATTGACAGCCTTTCAGCTCTATAGAAAGCAGGCATAGCCATAAAAGCTTACATTGTGTGCTAGACTATATCAAACTACGAAAGGAAATCCGAACACTATGAATAAAACTTATAGAATTGGAAAAAATGCCGGGTATGATGGCTGCGGTCTTTGTCTTGCGGCCATTTCTGAAAATGAAGCTATCAAAGTTAAGTATTTACGCGACATTTGTCCTGATTACGATGGCGATGATAAAGCTGAGGATTGGCTGAGATGGGGAACGGACAGCCGCGTCAAAGCAGCTGCTCTTGAAATGGAGCAGTACGCATATACGTCGGTTGGTATGGCCTCATGTTGGGAGTTTATTGAACTATGAAGAAATTTGAAGCCCCTGAAATTGGCTATACACCTGCCAATCTTAAAGCACTGAGAAAACAATTTGGGCTTACACAAGCTCAGGTAGCAGAAATTACCGGTACAAAAACCGGATACAGCGTCCGCAGGTGGGAAGCAGCAATTGATGCCAAAAATCGCGCGGATATGCCTCTCGTAAAATGGCAAAAACTTTTGGATTCATTAAAATAAAAGCTTGCAATAGCTCGCATAATGAGCTATAATTCATATATAGACGCATCGCCCCACGCGACTAAAATTTAAGACAGGGGCAAAAGGAAAAAATCATGAAAAACATCTACATTGACTCCAAAAAAAGAACCGTAAACGATACAGGCAAATATGCCTTGCAAATTAACTATGTTTTCGGTTTGTTCGATACATTGGAAGCTGCTCGTAAAGTTTACGATGATGTAATGTCCAAATGGGACTCTATCGACGACAGCCCTTATGGTCTCATCGGCATTTTGCCGCCAAACTACCGCGAACCCGATTTACCCAATTTAGGTATCAAGGAAGATCAGCCTCTTTCAAAACTACAAGCGATCAATATTGCAGATTATGCTGTCAAACATCCTGCCCGCAGAGATGTTCGATTAGGTTTCAAAGGTGGCGACATCGACAAATTGGCAGGCAAATCATCACTCCCTATCCGGTTGGATCGCTACAAGTCCGCAAAAAAACATGACGAAAACGCTGTTTTGACGGAGTCTTTTTGGAATGCTCTTATTATTACAAAATGGAAACTGGAGGAGGTACAAGAGCAATGGCTGAAGGCCGTACCTTCTGCAAATCTTGACGATTACCGTTTTGAAAGCACATTTAGCGTTTTTGATGAATGGGACAGTCAATTTCTACCACGCCCACGACTTCCTTAAATCAAAACCAAATCGTCAAATTCAAATCCCATAAGCCCATAATCGGGCTTATGGCTGAAAGGAAAATCAATATGAGCATTGCCGAAAAAGTAGCCACCCAATTTAATGCGCAAGATGCCTCCTACATTGGGCTTGATGGGAAATTGTGCCTTTTTAGAGATATAGTCTCGGAAGCAGGCGGCGTATTTCTTCGTACCACAACGCCTGATGATGAAATCAATTCCGTCTATACCAATCCTCAAGGTTGGGTTTTCGGATTTTCAGACGGAAGCAGGATTGCCATTGCTTGTGGAAGTGAGCCTGTAGTCCTCAAGAACGAGGGGGTTGACTACCCAAAACAGAAAGCACAAGAAGAGGAACGTCAGCAAAAGGCATGGCTCGAATCCCTACCGGAAACTGCCCAGGTCATTTACAGCAACGGTAAACCTTTTGTGGCAAAAGGTCGTGCATGGTGGATTAGCCATGCACTCGAATTGGGCGATGGCCGCGTCAGTGTTGCCCGAATCCACGCCGAAGACAAAGACGACCGGTCTATTATGCTCGAGCTGACTGAAGACATGCTGAAAGAGTACGAGATTGTTCCGGGTGATTTGCAGTTCCCCACGGTTGTAGACGGTGAACGTCCTAAAACCAACCGCACTGACAGCCCCACCAGCCAAAAAGCCTATCAAAAATTGATAGACGACCTCCAAAACGAAAATGGCATTCATTCTCCGGAGTGAGTTTATGGAATAGGCCGTCTGAACACGGGCGGCCTTGATATGGGCAATAAGGGAGAAGTAATGGCTAAATACTCATACAAGTATCTTTGTGGCCACGGTTACGGGACGGTGAATTTATACGGCAAAGAGAGCGATAGGCAGCGCAAACTGGCATGGTATGCCGACACTTTTGTCTGCCCTGAATGTTTTAAAAAACAGAAGGCGGAGGAAGATGCCGCTGCTCCCAAAACCGCCAGCCTACATTTGGCCGTCTATGGTGATGTTTACCAGTCTATACAGGTACATGGCCAGCTTGCAGCCAATAAAGAGGCTTTAAAACAGCTTGGCTATCAGTGGGGCGATGAAATAGACGGTGGCCTGCTCGCACTGTTTAAGAAACCGAAACTGGCTCTGCAAAAATGGACGGTCGTTCGAAATGTTGAGGACATTCAGAATACGGCGAAACAATGGGCGGACGAACTTACAGACTTAGGATATAAAATAACCGTCATCCCCAGTCCTTTCGACCAAGTAGCTGCCAAAGCCCATTTTGATTATGCTGCCCAAAAAGCTGAAGAAGCCCGGCGAAAAGAAGAAGAGGCAGTCAAGGCCGCCGCAAAGAAACAGGAGCAGATTGACAAACTGTACCCGCGGCCTAAACCACCGGAGTGGTATGTCACGTTGCGGGAGTCCAAACAATATTGGAATGGAAAATTTTATGGTGACAACAAACGGGGCTGGCGCATATATCTGGACGGAACCGAAGTCAAAGTCGCCGTAGAAGATAAAGAGCATTTTGAAAACTGGAATGCCGAACTCAAGGAGTGGCATGAATTTTGGAGGAATTAAAAATGAACAGCACTGAAAAACAACTGGTAAAAGGCTTTCTCAACCAGAATTGGAAAGATTTTCTCAAATATATTGACGAACAGTTGTCGGAAATGCAGTTGTCAGACCCTTTTGCGGATGAAGTCTCCGATGTCTACAACGGTATTATGGACAAGTTGTCCGAACCTTCCAAACCGGCGGCGTAGCCTTAAAAAAAGAATTTGACAAAGTAATTGTAAAGGCGTAAATTGTTTTGAATTCGGTCACTGATAGATGGCCGTGTGTTAAAACATACTTGTTAAAACATATACCGCCCCGGAAGGCGCGTATTGGAGTAAACATAAAAAAACGCCTGATTCTTTCAGGCGTTTTTTTTTTAGGAGACCCTGTCATGAGTCGTAAGCGGCCCATTTCCTACCATTTAAAAAGATGTTCTAACCGTGCGAAACAAGTAAATATGGCTAAAGATTGGGCGAAGGATTGGTACGAACAAACCATAGCCCTTATTAACCGTATTGACAAAACGGCTGGTGATGACTGGAACTCTTTTGATGCCACGGTTGCCGAGCTGCGCAAACTGACACATCGAAAACATGATGCATTACAAAACGTCGCCAAAATACTGACCGAACCACTGTATAACGACAAATCGGACAAAGAGGAATAACCATGCTGACCATTTCAAACAACCCCGACGGCACAATAGCCGAAACAAATTACTGGCAAAGTGAGTATAACTCACGAGGATTGGCGTATTTAAGCCGCCACAGCCTCGGATTGCGCCTGTTAATCCCATCCGCCGTTGCCGCCGCTTGGCTGGCCGAAATCAAAACCGGCAGACGTGCCGTCATTGAACCGCCTGTCCGTGCAGGTTTCCCAAACCATATAGACATTGTATTTGACGACGGGACGGCCAACCCGTTCAGCCTCTGTATAGACAAGACCGCGCAACTGGATGGCCAACTTCGTAGCGGCAATACACGACTGCTGATCTACGCCGATGATGGTTTGTCATCGCCGTTGGAGCTGCCTTGCGAAATCAAGCTGCCAGATGCACCTAAGCAGGTGTTCTTAACTCATGCCACTGTTGATACAGGCCATAGCAAGAGAAGTTACCGGAACGAAGTAGATGATGAAATAGTAGAACAACTGAAAACGTGGTTGCCAGACTTGTTTGCTGGAAAACTCCGGGGTGTCATAGACGACCATTACGCCGTCTGTTGCGACTGGCACAACAGTAAATCGGTTGGATTTACGGTCAGCCGTATGGACGCAGAGATGCAAGCAACTGAAATTGTCAAATTCAGTGTCTGCCGGCATAGCAAACGTGCAAAGCCTTCTTGGGAATTTGTCGGCGGCAAAGGAACGCCACCGCCTGTTCCATTCGTGGCAGCAACGATCTATTCCAACAACCTGGTCGTTGATGATTTAGCCTCTATAGCAGAAATTGCAGATTTTGAGCGGTGTTTGGCTTGGGCGTGGATGGAAAGCCACATATAAGGTTATGTTATGCTTTTACTCAGACGCGATCACATCGACAGGATGTTTTCCATCATAGAAAATCGCAGGTTTGATACCTCATGGGAGATTTCAGAATACGACGGTGGGATGAATTTTTTGGGTACCCTTGGTGAAGTTCCAGTGCATGAACTCACTAACCGTTCAGCAACATTGTGCTTTGAATGGATGGGAGAAATCTCTGAACCACGAGATACCTATGATATTGTTGGAATGAAACCAAACATTCTTTATGATTTCAACGGTTCAGGACAGCACTTTGACAACCCCGATCCGCGTTACCTACTCCCGGTAGGTTCTACCGGCTTGATTCTCAAACATGTCGTTATTGATGATGAGGATGAACTACTGCGAATTTGGTGCCTCAGACGTAATATTTACCATAGCAAATACAGACTGCTGAAAAACATTCCTATACTCAGAGATGTTTTGTTACACAGGGCATGGCAGGAAATTTACCGGATTAATGAAGAATGTCGCAAAAACACATTTGTAATTTCGATCTGCCACCGCCCGCGTGAAATATAAACATATAGTAAGGCAGATTATTATTTTTAAATACTCGATTCTTGAAAAAAATCCTGTCATACCAATATACATGCCGTATCTATAATCTTTACTCAAGGATCCTAAATATGCCGTTAAGACCTGGACCAAAACCGATTGCAAAATCAACAGGCAAACCCGATCAGCGACGCCGCGATAATAAAAGCACACCTGGAAATACTCCGTCTTTAAAACCAAGCAAGTCATCCGGAAAACGTTGAGCCTGAACCTCCCACGCCCTCAGCTTATACAGAGGGCGTATTCCGCTAAAAATAGAAAAGCCCGGCCGCCGCACCAAACAAGTGCGGCGGCCGGGCTTTTCAGCATTATTGTGTCATTTATTTGTAACTTTGACATCATATTTTGTTTAATATTTGAAGAGTTAAAAAAGGTCGTCTGAACTCCAGACGACCTTTTTTCTATGGAATATTATCCACAGATTTTGTGGATGTCTTGGGGAGATCCCATACTTACACCACTGGCAAATCGACAAACTGCGTGGTATAGCACTGGCTCAACCTATCTCTGTTCATTTTCCAGTCATCCGCAAGCAGTTCGGAGGCAAGTTTCAGACGGCCTCTACCATACCTGAGATTGATTTTGTCCCATGCCTCCATGACCGGATTGGTAGTTTCGGACTGCCAAAGGTCAGTCTGTATTTGGTTGGCTGGTTTCAGCCCATGCAATTCAATCCCGCATTTTTTATAGAGATAGCCGCTTCGATAAACATCCGCCAACAGATTTTGCGCCTCGCGGTTCAGAATGACGTTATCGGCTGTCGGCACGGCCAAATTACGGCTCAGGCTCTTATGGTATTGAGGGGCTTCTTCCCGGAAAAAATCCGTGTGTAGGAATACGGTAACGGCAGAAGCCCTCAGTCCGTCACGACGCAAGGCTTCTGCCCCCGAGCTGATGTGATGTGTAATTGCCGCCTGCAACGCCTCCGGCGTTTCGATACACGTTCCAAAACTACGGCTGCGGACAAGATTCTGCCTTGTTTGCGGTTCGGGGTGCAAACCATCACAGGCAATACCCTGCATTTCGCGCTGCGTCCGTTCGACCGTCACGCCGTATCGCCGGCGCAGGGTAGCGGTATCCGCCCGAACAAAGTCCAATGCGGTATAAATTCCTTGTGCCGCCAGTTTGGCCGCTGTTCTACCCCCGATTCCCCAAATCTCATCGACACTCTGGCTGCGCAAGGCACGAAGGCGGATAGACTCATTCCAATCTGACCAAACCACCACTCCTCCAAAGTGATCGGGGTAACGTTTGGCAAGATGGTTGCAAAACTTGGCCAGCGTCTTGGTCGGTGCGATGCCGACGCAGGTCGGTATGCCTACCCACTGCAATACGCGATGTCTGATTTGGCCGCCGAGTTCGGCGAGGTTCTCGATACCGGCCATACTGGCGAAACATTCGTCTATCGAATAGACTTCAATCGCAGGGACACAACCGGCGATAGTTTCCATCATCCTCCGGGACAGGTCCGCATAGAGTTCGTAGTTGCTCGAATAAGCTTTCAGACGACCTTGAGAAACTAAGTGTTTCACACGGAAATAGGGTTCCCCCATCTTAATGCCTAAAGCCTTTGCCTCAGCAGATCGTGCAACCACGCAGCCGTCGTTGTTTGACAGGACGACGACAGGGACGTTCTTCAAATCCGGCCGGAATACCCGCTCACAGGAACAGTAAAAGCTGTTGCCATCTATCAGTGCATACATGTCAGCCACCCTGACGCACGTCTTTGATGACGAAAGTCACGACCCCTACAACCGACCATGTATCTTCATCGGTCGGTACAAAATCAGGGTACTCGCCGGAAGCGTTTTCAGAGTGCAGCTCAGGCTTACGACCGGAAACTTTGTATAGCCGTTTGATCGTAAACTCGTTGCCTAAGTCCGCCATCACAATATCGCCGTGCTTCGGTGTTTTGGACCGGTCGATAATCAAAATATCATCCTTCCCTATGCCCGCATCGAGCATGGAATAGCCACCGGAACGGGCAGCAAATGTGGCAGACGGGTTCGTGATAAGGTATTCGTTAAAATCGAGATAGTCAGCAACATACGGCTCCGCCGGAGAGGGAAATCCGGCTGGGATTTTCTCGACCGCTAATGGGACCTTTGCTGATGTCCGATTGATCGGCATAAAGCTACCCAGAGGTAGGGGAGTAGAAGCGATCATGGCATCCACTGTTGGTATCAGCGACACTGGGATACGTTTGACTGCCGTGGCTTCACCTGTTTTGCTTTTGCGGCCTGCACCATCTCTGCGTCCACCGCGTTTTTTTGAAGCTTCTTCCATAATTAGGCTATTTTGATTACGTAACGAAATCATTTTATCAGAAAGTATTTATGGGTAGTCAATACTGAAATAAAAAAACGACCGCAGGATGCAGTCGTTGTGAGGGCAGAATTTGAAGGTTTCAAAATCTATATAAACTATAAAACCAAGAAGTAGCGACAACTTAGAATCCTAGAATAATAGAAAAAAATTCAAGACAGTAAAGTAGAAACGCTATTACAAAAAGAGGAATAAAAATTCTCAAAATTAGTTGATAAGCCTGGGTTCTATCAAATCCGAATTTGTGGGAGAAAAAAACAAATAGCCCAGATATCAAAACCATGCCTGTACCAGAAATTACTATCATCATGTTAAAAAATAAAAATATTTAAAGAAACAGTATCCTACCGCTTTTTATAGAGTAAAGGCACACCGAACAAGATACAGCCAACCATTGAAAACAATCCGATCAATCTTAAATTTTGCTTACTCCAAAGTTCTAAAGAACTTATATCATCATCGGAACCCAGAAGGGAAGGTAGGCCAATACAATAATGCAGGAAAATCCAGAAGATGGTGATCCAAACAAATTTTCGAACAAAAGAATAGTTAAAAAAATATCTGATAAATAACAATAGACAAATTGAAATAAACTTTGCAATTATTGCTGAAGGAATTGCGTTTTGAGCGATAGACTCCCCCACCGATGGTATTACGAATATTCCTATTGCAACACCAAACATTCCAAACAACCCGGGAAGAGTAAATAAAATCAATAAAATAAAAGCATAACGCTCCAGTGGATGTAACTGTTTGAATTCGTACTTCTCTTTTTCGAACGCTTCTTTAAATTCAAGTCCATTCATCATTTATCTCCTCCAAAATCATCATTACAATGTATTCTTAATATCTTTTTTGCTCTACAATTTGTTGCACGCCGTCCGTACCATTCATGGCATGGTGTAACTGCACTTGCTTACCCGATTCCATTCCTTTGGCTAATGCCTCATATTCTATTTCTGATCCTTGTAGGATTGACGATTTCGCATCTCTTGTTCTCGCTTCGGTCATATACGGATATTCATTTTTTGCGTATCCGTCCATAATGGCTTTCTCTTCGTCGGACATCTCAAATTTTTTGACTGTCTCATAAGCACCCACAATCCAACCGCCGCAAAATTGGTCGGCAAGATAAGTTCTGTGTGCGGACTTTCTTGCTCGGCAGGTTTTCAAAAATTTGCGGCGGTCGGCGGAAATCTGACGATAAACTACATCAAAGGCATAGGCTGAGATTTCTGCTCGATTTCCAATGCCGTAAAACATCATCGTCTTCCCGCGTTGGTAAGATTGGCTCCCGAATATATCGGCAATCATATTTGCAATGCCCCATTGCCAGTCTGCCAATTTAAAAGCCATTTTTCGATCGGCTTTCTGTTCAGAAACTCGTGATAAGGCAATATCCACAGCATTGACTTCATACTTTTCCATTAATGCCTGTGCCTGCTTTAATGCCTGTGCGGCTTCATGTTCATTTGCCGACTGACCCAAAGCCAAACATTTCTTGATTTTGTCTAAGACCTTCTCTTTATCCATCTCGAATCCTTTTTAATCAATATCTTATATTTTCAATAAGGCAAAAAAATATAGATTGGTTGGCATTTTAATTTCGTACTCTTGCCCATTCGTCCTTTGCCTTGCTTTCGATTTGGTCTAGCCATTCAGCAAGGGCTGACACGCTTACAAACTTTGGGCTTTTCTTGTTGCTATCTGCTGAAATTACCGGCCATGGCAAACTTTGTGCATTTGCCTTTCGACGTGCTACTTCAGGTCTTTGTCGGCCTTCCTGCATGCCTTCATCACTTCCTTGATGGAATCCTCCGTAACGGTTTGCCCTTGCGTACATTTGGCCAAGGTGCTTTTCTGCGCCGCCGTGCCGTAGCTTGGAATATATTTATACGGATTCATGGCCGACATGGCATAAAACCAAATGAATGTTATAGCCAACCAATACATTGATACGTTGAATTTTCCTTTGAACCACTTATCTTGTACAATTATTAAAATGAAATGAATGGGCAGAAATGCAAACACATATAAAAATTTAAAAACCCCATATTCATCATAAAAAATCTTTAATAACATCTCCATAATCATATTGGAATCCTATTAAGTTGAAGTGAGATAATCTTAATTTAAGTTATATCCCTTTTTTCTCAAGCAGGAAATGACCTTATTTTCCAGTTTAATTTCTTTTTCATTATCAGCACCAACTACACTTGTCACTTTGGACAAATCATCCTTGAAACTTTTAACACAAAATATTAAATCGCGTTTCTCTGCTTCATCATTCAATTTCCCTACCAAATCAGGTAACTCCCTCTCGAGTGTATCCAGCCAGTTAGATGAAACACTTATGGTATTGCTCTTCTTTCGCCCGGTTAAAACTGTGCCGTTTATATTAGCGGGTTGTTCCTCCCTCTGAATGTTGATGGTTACTTGGTTATTATAGAAAATCATATTGTTATCAACATAGAGGATAAAACCGATTAACGCTAAACCTGAAACTATTAATATTAATGTAGAAAAACCTTCGACTACTACATCTTTAGCACTGAACCTAGAATAAGTAGCACCAAGTGAAAGCACAACCAGACCAGCTAACATGAACCAATATGTATCTGAATCAATGAAGAGAGAGGATAGAGTCATTTTATATATCCAAGTCAAAAAGAACTATATATAAATAATAGCTCATATTACGAGCTATTACAAGCTTTTATTTTCAATTAATCAAAAAGTATGCCAGTTTACGCGCAACATAAATACCATAAGATCCTGGCCGTACCGACAGCCGATACCGTCATTCTGAACCGCGAGGCGCAAAATCTGTTGTCGGATGTTTATCGAAGCGGCTATCTCTATAAAAAATGCGGAATTGAATTACATGGGCTAAAGCCCGTCGAACAGATACAGATCGTTAGAGGCCGTCTGAAACCGTGATTTTCTCAATATGGCTAATGATTTCGTTTTCAAGGCATGAAAACCGCCGCTTACCAGACGGCCTACTCGGCGGGATAGGGTTTCGCTCATTTGGATTTTCCTTTCACTAAAATGTGTTTGTTTCATTTGGTA
>QWCT01000501.1_pt1 | contig 55790 bp, 51 predicted proteins | sample 1972681 | NCBI WGS metagenome assembly QWCT01 (sample SAMN09866701, study PRJNA288562) | Human oral metagenome isolate pre3_saliva, whole genome shotgun sequencing... | isolation source: mouth | host: Homo sapiens | place: USA: California
AATCCTTATGCCACGTGTAAAGGCACAGATAACATCGGAGAAAGTACTTGCCTTGTTCAACGACAATATCAAGTATCTTGTCAATCCAACGGGTAAGTTCGTGATTGGTGGTCCTCATGGTGATACAGGTTTGACTGGTCGTAAGATTATTGTTGATACTTACGGTGGTAAAGGCGGTCATGGTGGTGGTGCCTTCTCTGGTAAGGATTCAAGTAAGGTAGACCGTTCTGCAGCCTATGCAGCACGCTATATTGCAAAGAATATGGTGGCAGCTGGTGTGAGTGATGAGATTCTCGTACAGTTGGCTTATGCCATTGGTGTTGCTGAGCCTGTTAGCGTTTATGTGGATACAAAGGGAACTGCAAAAGTAAAGTTGACAGATGAGCAACTTGCTAATTATGTTTTCAATACTTTTGACTTGAGACCTAAGGCCATAGAGAAAAAGTTTAATTTGCGTTCACCTATCTACCTACCGACTGCTTCATTTGGACACTTTGGTCATAATCCATATACGGCACTTATGTTTGTGCAAGGAAAGGAGATAAGGGTGAAAATGTTTCCATGGGAAGAGCTTGATGCTGTAGAAAAGATTAAAACCGATTTGTTATGACGATTCTAAGTTTTACAATTGACCATACAACGTTGCTCAAAGGTGTTTATTTTTCAAGAAAAAAATAGATGCCATATAGAGACAAGATAACAACATTGGATATTCATTAGTACATTCACAATATAAACAAAACCGGAGATAGCTTAATGATAAAGCACTTAGCTCGGGGCTAAGAGTATGGGGGAGCGAAACCTTCTCTCCGGACTTCATTAGATAATCTATGATGTTTGCAGCTCCAGGCGCCTTATTTATAGGGCAAGTCCATTCTGATCAGCAGAAATTTCTCAAGGAAATCTTGGTAAATGCAAAAGCACAAGGGTTTACAAGAGTGATAGAGCCTTGTGCTGGTTCTTTTGCTATGTCAAATCTTGCAGTACAAGCAGGTTTCAAACCAGAGCAAATAGAAGCGAGTGATGTTACCTTGTATTCCTCAGTATTAGGATATGCAATTATGGATAAACCTCTTGATGATTTAGAGATAAAGATTAAAGGCTTTTCTGATGAAGATTGCAAGGATTATGCTACAGTTTTGTATGCGATTTGTTACCACAAATTAAGAAAAGCAGCTGGTAATGACTACGGTTATTCTTTACTGAGGGATTTAGAAATAAACAGAAGCGAACATATTAGTCGCTTCCAAGAAGGATTGCATCATGCTCGAAAAATTCTGTATGGATTAAAATATAGGCCATTAGACCTTATCGATCATCTAAGAGAAGTTAAAAGCGATGAAAAAACAATAATAATTGCCCAGCTACCTACCTACAAAGGAGGATATGAGCAACAGTTTAATTTTGGGGATATAGTCCAATGGAAAGAACCATCGTATAACATCTTCGACCCAGTAACAGGCAGGCACGATGTCATGGTTAATCTTATGGGAGATGCTCCAGCTCTCATCCTTGCATACGAGGAGTGTAAGACAGGAGAAACTGAGGGATACCCTATTTTTTGCCGTAAAGCCAGTCGAGGGGATTTTAACGTGTATCAGACAACCAACCATAAGGATATAGCGTTAGATTTGTCTCATGGAACAAAAATAACAAGAGCAAGCGAAGACAAACTTCAGAAATTGAATAGCTCTATTATGCCTTTAGATTATGAGATAACGGAGAACACAAAAATAGGAATCAAAAAGATAAGCGCATCTGTTGCGAGGTATTATAGAAACCTTTGGACACATAATTTTCAAGGTAACTCAGGAATGGTAAACCTTGATTTTGCTTTGTTCGCTGATGGCCTTCTATGGGGAGTAATGGGTATAGCTTTACAGGCTCCGGCTTCGGTAGCCGGAGAGCAAATGATGCTTATATATGGTATCACACCGCAACATTCGTATCTACGCTTACATAGGTTAATGGTGATGCTATCGCTGAGCAAGCCGTTTCTTGCTCCATATATAGCTACAGACAAGATGCGGAAGTATAAATATATGCAGACATCAATGATAACCAAGTATCCAGAGAGCAAGGAAATGCGAGGTGTCATGAAGTGCTATAACAAAGATAAATCAAAGTTAGGATACAAACTGCAATATCGTGGCGAGTTGACTGACAAAAAGTCATATCAAATTCTTAAAGAATATCTAAAGAAAGAGCAGGAATGGAGAATGAAAAGACAAAAGGCGAAAAGCCAGCAATAAAAGGGGTTGAGTTCCTTGTAGACATGGGGACTGGTCTTGTTTTTTCAAAAGTCGACGTAAATATCGTAAAAGAGCAAGATAAGAACGCACGTGTTCAACCAAGTGAAATGATGAATCAACTGACTGATAACATTAAGAACCGCGGTCAGTTAGAATCGGTGCCTTTCTGCGCCTATATAAATGGGAACGTTGAAATCATTAGCGGGCACCATCGAGTAAGAGCGGCAAAAACTGCTGGACTGAAATTTATCTATGTGTTGATAGATATCACAGAATTAACTCAGTCGAAAGTTGCCGCAAAGCAGATTGCTCATAATGCTATTGACGGTTTTGATGATCAAGACGTACTTAGAGAAATAGCTAAACTCATTACTGATGTTAATGACAAGATAGAGTCTTATGGAGGAAAGGAGTTGTTTGGAGAGTCAAAGTTGACTATAGAGAAGCTGCTTGATCCTAAAACAGATTTCGATTGGCAGCAGATGGAGTTTCTTTTTCTCCCTTATCAAGTGAAAGACTTAGACGCACTTGTCAAGAAAGCTGTTGGTAAGGATTATATTGGAGTAGCTCACATTGAACAATACGAACTCCTGTTGAAAACCTTGGAGAAATACAAGGAGTTTGCGAATGTAAAGAACGTTGGTCAAGCAATCTATATGATGATAAAGAATGCCGATCAAGAAATGGGTGAAGCTGGATTTGATACTACGCAGGAGTATGTTCCTATCACAAGGGTGATAGGTGCAGGTGCTATTCCCGTAGAAGATGCTAAGAAAATTAAAGAAAGCATCGATAGTATGGAAGAAAATGGCGTTATTCCGAAAAATAAACGTTGGTTAGGATTAATAAAAGCTATTGAAGCATATGCCAAAACAAAGTAATTATACCTCTCAAATACATGATCATATAGCATGGGCTTTAGCGGTTGAAGGAAAAACTGATATCCAAATAGCTGAGGTAATGGGTATCACTGAACGGACGCTGAATAATTGGAAGAAAACTCATGAATCGTTCTTTCAGTCCCTAAAAAAGGGCAAAAGTGTTGCTGACGCGGACGTGGTAAAATCTCTATATAACAGAGCCGTTGGTAAGGTTGTCGTCAAAAATAAAAAGGTAACGATAGAAATGGACTCCGAAGGTAACCAACGACCTGCGAGGATTGAAACGACAGAACAGCAAGTGCCTCCAGACGTAACAGCAGCTATCTTTTGGCTAAAGAATAGAAACCCAGCACAATGGAGAGACCGACAAGATGTAAAAGTTGATAACAACGAATGGGTGTCTGCCCTACAGTCGAAGGTAAACGGATACAAGAAAGGAGAAGATCTAAGTGAATGAAAATCAAAGATTGATAAATGAAGCTGTTAAATATTGGAGAGAGGATTGGAACTTGTTTGTGCGTGACGTTCTTGGAGCTAATTTAGACAAGGAGCAGAAAGAAATAGTTTCCTCTGTTCAGCACAATAAGATGATAGCTGTATCGAGTGGCACATCAAGAGGCAAAGATTTTGTTGCAGCTTGTTGTGCTTTGTGTTTTATGTACCTTACTCCTACCTTTGATGAGAGAGGTGTATTAGTTGGCAATACTAAGATTGCTATGACTGCCCCTACAGGTAGACAAGTTCACAATATCATGACTCCAGAGATACATAGGCTTGTGAAAAGTGCGAGGAAGCGTTTCAGTTGGGCATGTGAAGGTAGACTTGTAGCAGACGATATCCGTACTAACTATACAGAATGGTTCTTGACAGGATTTAAGGCTGATGATAATGCAACGGAATCATGGTCAGGATTCCACGCCGTAAATACAATGTTTGTAGTTACAGAGGCGTCAGGCATAAGCGAAACTATATTTAATGCTATTGAAGGAAACTTGCAGGGTAACTCTCGGTTACTTTTAGTGTTTAACCCTAACGTAACTACTGGATATGCAGCAAAGGCTATGAAGTCCTCACGTTTCAAAAAGTTTAGGTTAAGTTCTCTTAATGCTGAAAATGTAGTAAAAAGGAAGACTGTAATTCCTGGTCAAGTTGATTATGAATGGGTAAAGGATAAGGTTGAAAACTGGTGTGAGAGGATTCAAGAAGCTGATTTTGATGAGGGGCAAGGAGATTTTGAGTGGGAAGGTAGTTGTTATAGACCAAATGACTTATTCCGAATAAAGGTTCTCGGTCTTTTCCCCAAGGCAACGGAAGATACGCTTATACCTTTACATTGGCTTGAATTGGCTCACGAAAGATGGGCAAAATTGCAAAAAGAAAAGTTTGTTTCAAGAAAGTCTCCACTTGTTGGTATTGATGTCGCTGGCATGGGACGTGATAGTAGCTGTTTTGTTCCACGATATGGCAACTATGTACCAGAAATAAAAATTCATCAGTCAGGAGGAAAAGCGGACCATATGAAAGTAGCTGGAGAAGCTGTGCAGTGGTTACGTGATAGTAAAGCAAAAGCTTTCATTGATACCATTGGTGAAGGTGCTGGTGTCTATTCCAGACTCGAAGAATTGGGATATAGTAATGCTTATTCTTGTAAGTTCTCTGAGGGTACAAGAGGACTTCATGATATTACTGGGCAGTATGAGTTTGCTAATATGCGTGCTTATTGTTATTGGGCTGTAAGAGATTGGTTAAATCCAAAGAATGGCTTTAATCCCGCCTTGCCTCCTTGCGATGATTTGGATGACGAATTAACAGAAATACACTGGTCGTTCCAAAGTAGCGGGAAAATCATTATTGAAGCAAAAGAAGATATTAAATCAAGGTTAAAACGTAGTCCAGATAGGTCAGACGCCCTTGCTTCTACATTCTATCCGAACGCAAAAGATTATGCTGATGACGCTTGGATATTGCAAAATCTTTTGTAACTTTGTATCGAAATCTCAGAATTTTCTGATGATTTCATTGCTCTTAGTGTGTTTGTCCGTGACGGATAGGCACACTATTTTTTTGTGTTTCAAAAGTTAAATATTATGTAACTACTTGATTTTTAGATAGTTATATTTGGTAAATTCAAATAAAATGACTACCTTTACATCATCAAAAAATAATAACAATTAAAACAAAAGAGCAATGAAATCAATTACTATTTATCTCAATTCGGATGTAGCAAACATTGCTACTAATATTCCAAGCTATAAATTGTCAGAGTTTAATCAGCTTGCAAGAAAAGAAACAGTAGAGATTATATTTTTCAAAAATTACTGTCGAGTAATTGGCAAGAAAAATAGAAAGATAAAAATTCCTAAGAAAATAACTTGTTCGGCAGAGGAATTTTTGAAGTGGATTGAAAATAAAATAATGACAGCATGGAAATGAAACCTATAACACAAAAAGAAGTTCTAAAAAACAGATTTATCCGTATTTATAAAAATGAATATGGTAAAAAAATGATCGAAAGAAAAAGACCGACATGTGAAGAAGCCCAGAGGATGAGAATAAGAACTCTATGTATTTACATTGGGGTTTGCGGTTTAAGGCTAAGACCAGTTGATGGGGCGACCGAGAATGCCAATTATTGGTTGGAAAATCACACAAAAAAAGAAATTTTAAAACAATTTAGTCATGAGTTTGTACAGAACAAAGGTTGATAAAGTAAAATCTCTTTTAGCGGCAGGGGCTTTTCAAAAAGCCCTTACTATTGTTAAAACGTTCCGTATAGGCTTTAGTAAGGAAGAAAAAAGAAGTATAGAGATTGCACATGAAGTTTTGACTGGCAATGAAAGGTTTTACCAATCATTAGGTATAGATACTGAAAAGGAAATAAGAAACGCTCATAAAATACTAATAGATAAGTTTTTATAGTTTTAGTTGTTATTAAATTCGGCTGCGCTTGCCTGAGAAGGTAGGTGCAGCTTTTTTATATCAAGAAAAGCGTATAATTTATTTGAAATTCAAATAGATTTAGTTATCTTTGTAACATAAATATAAAGATAGTCACGATGATAGATTTAAGTTCTATAGACTTTGATAGTGGAAACATATCTGAAACAATAGATATGTTGAAAAACAAATCAGTGTCTGTTCCTTCATGGGACAATCTTGTCAAGGATTATGAGCCTACTATGCATGGAATTTTATCAGATACGACAACGTTGAAAGATAAGATACGAGCTGATGGTCAATTAGACAAGTCCTCACGAATTATTATAGGAATGGAGAAGTTGCATGTAAGACGTTTGTCAGAGTTCACTTTTTCTATTCCTGTAAAGCGTGTATATCACAACGTTGATGATAACAAGTTAAGGAAAGATATAGTCAAAGCTATAGAGTCTGTTTATAAAAACGTACGTATTGATAGCGAGAATTTGAAGAGAGCTACAGCATTATATGCGTCATGCGAAATTTTCACTGTTTGGTATGCAGTTAAGAAACGAAACAGACTATACGGATTCGATAGCGAATATAAACTAAAATGCAAGACTTTCTCTCCGATGAATGGCGTTCGATTGTATCCTCTCCTTAATGAAATGGATGATATGCTTGCTATGTCTTTTGAGTACAAAAAGACTGTAAAAGACAAGGAGGTTACATTTTTCGAGACGTACACCAAGGATAAGCATTATATTTGGAAACAAAGTGATGGAGTTGGAAAATGGGATGTAGTTCTAACTCAGCAAACGGAAGATGGCGATACGGCTAATGGTGAAGAAATAGTATTAATGAAAATCCCTGGAGTCTATGGGTGGCGGTCAAAGCCAGTATATGATGGGCTGTCACCTATCAGATCTGAGATTGAATACTCTTTATCACGTAACTCTAATGTGATAGCGTACAATTCTGCTCCGTTGCTGAAAGTTGTAGGTGCTACCAAAGGGAAAGAGGATAAAGGGGAAAGTTACAGAGTCGTCCATTGTGAACAAGGTGGAGACGTTTCCTATGTATCTTGGTCGCAGTCTGTGGAGGCGCTTAAGTATCATGTTGACTCTATGCAGAAGATGTACTGGATGCAGGCTCAGATTCCAGACATTTCGTTTGACAATATGAAAGGGCTTGGAAACATAGGATATGATGCAAGACAAACGTTGCTGGCAGATGCTCATCTAAGAGTCGGAGATGAGTCTGGGACTTGGATTGAATTCTTTGAACGAGAGTGTAATGTTATAAAGGCTTTTCTTGCTGCAATGAATACTGCGTGGGCAAATGAAATGGATAACATTGGAGTTGAGCATATAATAACCCCTTACATACAGAATGACGAGCTTGCTGAGATTACTAAGCGTATGAAAGCAAATGGAAATAAGCCTATTGAAAGTCAGTTAGAATCTATACAGAAGTATGGAGAGAGTTCAGATGCTGAAAAAACATTTGCAATGATACAGAAAGAAAGCGCAATAGAAGCGGTGAACTCTGCTTCGGCATTTAACTTAGAAAATCAAGTATTATGACGGTAGAAGAATTAAAAGCAAAGAAATATGAAATGGAACAGAAGATTTCTGTAGCCATTAAGGACTTTGAAGAGTGTACAGCGGTAGAAATAAAGGCAATTAATCTTTGTCGCTGTACATTGAGCAATGAATTCGGTATAGAAAAAGATTTCAATTATAATGTAAAGTCGGAATTAGAACTATGAAACAGAAGTTATCAAAATTACTTTTAAGATTAGCTGAGAAATTGTACCCAACTTGCGAGGCAAAACCATCTTACGAGGCTAAAGAGATAGCGATTGCAGTTGCTATCACCAAGAAGAATATTCGTCAATACAGGGGTTCTTGTAGTAAAAATACTTCGTATCGTAAGGGCGTTTCTGATATGACACGTATTCAGAAAGGGAATAACCATAGCCACATCTTTGAAGCTATAGAAAAGAATGGTCTTATTGAAGATGTTGTATATCTGAAAGGTGGTGAAAGGGTTGTTGAATCTCGATTAAAGGTATATGTCCGTAAGGAAGAGGAATAAAGAACCCAAAGGTTCTACGCATAAGTGTGGTGAGTGTGCTTTATGTGAAGTTGAAATGAAATTTGAAACTCTCAGTTTGAAAGGAAATCCTACTCTTGGGCGTTGCCCTCATTACACCAATAAGAAATTTTGTGTATTATTAAGCCAGATAGCTTGCGAACATTTCAAAGCAAAGAATGGGTAAACCAAGATTGCCAAATCAGAAAAAGGCATATAAGGAATTAAGTAAACGACTTGCAGGCTATATGATGCGAGTTCGTAACATTTACGATAGACTCAACGAAAAGGCAGCAATGCTCGTTGAGTCTGTTGGTTATGATGGGTTGACAGAGTTCTCCTTTGATGATTACCCAGAAATAGAACGAGAGGTAAAACTTTTGCTTTCTCAGTTTGTAGGAGAACTGCAAACACTCATCTACTCTGGTACGTCGTCAGAATGGAAGAGCAGTAACACATTCCAAGATGCCGTTGCAGATAAGGCACTGAAATATTATAGGGCTCAGGTACACGGAGATAGATTTAAGCATTATTATCGTGACAACGGTGATCAGCTTAAAGCTTTCTTGCACAGAAAAGAAAATGGATTAAACCTTTCGTCTAAACTGTGGAATCAGTCAGGTAACTACAAAGAATCTCTCGAAGTGACATTTTCTACAGCTATAGAGAAAGGAATGAGTGCTACTGCCCTCTCAAAGAAATTGAGTAGATACCTTAACGACTGGCCGTCATTGCAGGCTGATTACCAAGAAAAGTATGGTAAGGCGACAAATATTCACGATTGTGAGTATCGTTCTCTCCGTTTGGCACGTAACGAGATAAGTATGGCTTACAGGTCAGCAGAGCAAGCCAGATGGCAGCAATTTGACTTTATTCTCGGTTATAAAATAAAGCTATCTGATTCGCACCCAAGATACGATATTTGTGATGATTTAGCCGGTGACTATCCAAAGGATTTCAAGTTTAGAGGTTGGCATCCTAATTGTTTGTGTTACACTGTACCAATAGTAATGAGTGAGGATGAGTATTGGTCAGATAATAGAGAAAATAGTCCTAATAAGATTACTGCACCACCAAAGAATTTTGGGGAATGGGTTGATAAGTCCGAAAATTTAGAACGCATAGGTAAGGCAAACGGAAAAGGAACGCTACCTTATTGGTTAAGAGACAATGCAAAGATAAAAGATTGTTCCGTCTTGATGTCGAAGGCAAGAACTTATGGAGAAGCTATACAGAAACAAGCTGAAACTATAGCAAGAAAATATAACGGGGCTGTAACACCTATTAATTACAAAAGTTTTTCTTCAATGTATCGCAAATTGAACTCTGAAAAGGATATGCTTGTTTCAGATATTAAGGACAGTGTGCGAAACACAATTGTAGTAGAGGAAGAAAATATTAAAAGTGTTGTTAAAGAACTGCAATCCTTGCCTACATTTAACAGGTACAAGTCGCAAACTCCAGAGAAGTTCTGTGGATATAGTGGAAATATCATCAATCTGAAAATGCCTAATGGCATTCAAGCAGAGATACAGGTTAACACCCCTAAGATGATATATGCTAAGGAGACAGAAGCAAATGCTCGTAAAATATTGGGAGATAAAGTTTGGGAGCAAATAGCAAAGGAGACAGGAATACAAGGAGGTTTAGGGCATAAGTATTACGAAGAGATAAGGATTTTGGATGAAGTAAAAGATAGAGCAAAGGTTGCTGAATTAACAAAACTTTCTAAGTCGTACTATGCACATTTTAGATAAAACTTTTGGTTATCTCGTAAAATTTAACTACCTTTACAATGTAAAATTAAATCACTATGGATTTAGTAAATTTATGTAGTAAGCTCAAAAAGGGAACAGTTTACCTAAAGGATGACTACGAAGATATAGTGCTAAGAATGGAAGTTATTGATAATTCTACACACTGTTTTGTCAAACGTAGAGGTCGCAAAGAGGTAGAAGTTGATTCTAAAGAAAAAGATATTTTTGAGTCTAAGATGAATGGCAATGAAATCAGTAAAGAAGAGTATGATGAATTTCGATGAACTTCGAGAAAAGGCTATGCAAATAGCTATAAAAGTGCATAAGGGGCAGCTTGATAAAGGTGGTAATGATTATATTAATCACCCTGTTAGAGTTGAAAGAAGGTGTACTTGTCAAGAGGATCGATTGGTAGCTTTACTTCATGATACTATCGAGGACGGAGACATCACTGCTGATTATCTGCTTATGCAAGGTTTTCCTCGTGAAATAGTAGATGCAATATTGTCTGTATCAAGAAATAAAGATGAGGATTACTTTGATTTTATTCAGCGATGTAAGGTTAACCCTATCGGATGTAGAGTGAAGATTTGCGATTTAGAAGATAATATGGATATAACAAGGCTGAACGAGTTAACAGAAAAGGATATAGAGCGATTAAAGAAGTATCACAAGGCTTATAAGATGTTGACTAAATAAGGGCGGTTAATTCCGCCCTTTGTATGTTTATAATGTTAAAGACAATTTTTCTCCGAATGAAGTTTTAATATCTATATAAAGTTTGTTGTCTTTGATTGTTCCGATATACTTCTCTTTTGAATTGTTATCTATAAAAGTTAGATTTCCGCTGCTATCAATAGTGTATCTAAAGTCTATTTTGTTGACTTCTTCTGTCTTTTCTTTTTGTCCTATAGAGTTCTTTTCTGTGAACACTTCCTTTGTATAAGTATAGTCATTTAGTCTGAAAGTATTGTTGTTATAGATAAATTCATTTGCATTTAGAATTTCTTTATATATTCCTGACTTCACTGAATAGAACGTTTTTGGCAGTTTGCATTTGTAGGTATACACAGAACAAAGTTTCACGTTATATTTAAAAGTATGTAAGGTAACCAGCGAGCAATGTTCTTTATCAGTGAAAGACATTTTGTAATTTTCTGAAGATGATGTAACGAAATTGACAGATGAGTCTTTTGTTATTTCTGTCTCGGTATATTTATCTTTTAGGAAATTAGACCATTTCAAACACTCCTTAAAATTTTCCAGCTCCTTTCTGTCTGTATTATAGTCGTTCGTAACTGGCAAGGATACCGCCTGACTAAAAACTTTTCCAGAAAGGCTATATTGAACACCTTTGGAATTATCATCAGAAGATGAAGAACATGCGGCAACTGCAAATACTGACGCTATTGTCAGCAGGATTAATAGAAACTTTTTCATTGTTTTGTTATTTTTGTTTATTGTTCCACTCTTGTCTCTTTTCTACCTGTAATCTCATAGCCTCACATAATTTATCCTTTAGATTGTAAAGGTCGTTTACACTTGAAAGGCTAATCTTTTCATAGTTTCCGCTATGCTCCTTATCGGGTAATATAACAGATTTAGAGTATTGCCTCAACGATAATCTACACACCCACCAGTATTGCTCATTAGCATAGTATATCAAGAAGTACGTCTTAAAATCCTTGTAGCAAAGTTCTGACACATCGTATTTCTCAGCAAGAATAGCCTTTACAATTTCAAAAGCATCAAGTTCTTCTTGTGTAGTAACTATTCCGTTGTCCTCTTCTTCAACCTTGTCCTCTTGGGACGTTATTTCGCTTTGATGTTCCTCGTTTTTGATAGCAGAGTTTAGCCTATCTTGGATGATGTCGTTTATTACGCTCGAAAAAGATTTTTTTACAAAAGGGGTGAATTGCTCTATGACAGATGGATATACACGTCCAGAATAGACTTGTCTCACAAAGTGCTCTACAAAAGATGAAGACGGATTGGATATTTCCTTTTGTAGAATGGATTTAATCTCTGTCATGTATTTCAGTTCGTTCGCAGTACTGAATATCTCCTTTTCGTCATAATATGACTTATGGAACTTCTTAAGCTGTTCAATGTTGGCATCAGATAGGTTTTGCATATTTACAACAAGGAACGGCTTTTCGTCCATAATGTTCTGCTTGTCAATGTCGGTATAGAAACGCCACTCAATGCCGTTTGTCAGCACTCCAAAGCGTGATTTGCTCGCCACGAAGTACTTTTGCAGTTGTGTTGAATGCAGATTTAGGTTTTGCTTAGAGTCTTTGCACTCAATAAGCATTATGGGCTCACTATCCTTTAGAATGGCGTAGTCTATCTTTTCCCCCTTGCTTTTGATAAGGTCGCAGTCCATTTCTGGAACAACCTCAGTAGGATCGAAGATGTCATACCCGAGTGCGTTAATCATCGGCAGTATAAATGCGGTCTTTGTAGCCTCTTCCGTTGCTACAGTTTCCTTTTGCTTGACTATCTTTTCTGATAGCTGTAAAATTGTATCTTTGAAGTCCATCGCTCTTTGCATTTGATTAATAATGCAAATTTAACAAATTTATTTAAGTTTATCAAGATAATGCGAAAATATATCTCATATTTGAGTAAAATAAAAGTTCAAATACTTGGTCAATCCACTTTTTTTCACTACCTTTGCAATGTTCAAATTATCACTACATCACTCATAACTAACTGAATGTTAGGCTTTGTATGATACAACTTTTCGATAAAAAGTATTTTATAAATACTGCGCCGAGTGTGTAAGCGGAAACGCCCACAAAAGTTTGTAGTGAACTTTGAACAACTCGTAGCGCAGTTTTTTATTGTTCAAAAATTCACTACAATGAAAGAACAAGTGAAAGTCCTAAAACGAGTAGAATTGCTTGGACACCAATTCACAGTCTACGGCACAGCCGGTAACCCTTTGTTCCTTGCAAAGGACATAGCAAACATTATTTTTGGTAATGACCGTGACCAAGGAACAAATGCACGTGTGGTAAGGGGTGTAGATTACTTCGAGAAACGAACCTGCATAATCGCTGAGAGTGGTGTTAAACGCAAGTTATGTATGCTATCGCTTCAAGGTGTGTATGATGTTATCTCGATGTGGTCAAAGAAGTATCATCAAACTTGCTTTGCTCTTAACAGTTACCTAATATCAATGTTTGGCAAACCTGTTCCAAAGGAAAAGGTAACTCAGGTGACTAACAAGGAGAGTATGATAACTAATGGCGATACTGTCATAAGGAGCAAGGTAACTGAAACAACGTCTGTCGGAAAGAAGCAACCCACTGTTGTTGTATCTACTGACAAACCAAAGACGACACAAAGAAGTGGTGTGCCACTTGAATGTATCTCTGTTTCAAAGGATGCTGCTGAACTGATAAGGACATTGCAAGATGAAAAGATGTCAGCAAAAGACTATCTTCTTGAAGCTATCTGTCGAATGATAGAGGTGATGTATAACCCAGAAGATGTTGATAGGCTGTACGCAATGAAAGACTTGTTCCCTCTCTATCAGATGGCAAGCCAGCGTAAGTTGATAAACGCACTACAAGCACACTAAGAGCAATTAAGATAGTTTGATAGCTATCATGTCTATTCGGACGAACACACTAAGAGCAATTATTTTTATTGAAAAACACAAGGAGAAGAAGTAGAAAAACACAAGGTTTCAAAAGTTAAATATTATGTAACTACTTGATTTTTAGGTAGTTATATTTGGTAATATCAAATAAAATGACTACCTTTGTACTATCAAAATAATAATAACAATTAAAACAAAAGAGCAATGAAAAAGTCAGAATTTTTAGAGCGAGTTAAGTTCATTAAGGATTTTCTTTCAAAAGGGTTTGAAGATTACATGAAAGAAGACATCACTGGGACGGAATTCCAAGACCTTATGAGATTAGCAGTGAAGCTTACTCCAAACTACTGCATTCCTTTCGATGATGAAGAGGAAGAGTACGAGGAAGCTTTCAATAATGCTCCTAATGATTGCGAAATGGAAAAACTTGATGATTCAGAAATCAAAATGCAGGAGGAGTATTTGTATGAATTTATTGATAACTTCTCTAACTGGAACAGTTCAAAGTTGACACTTAAAGGTGGTAACTCTTTCCTTACAATGTTTGTTTCAGACTACATGATTTAGTAATATAAAACTACTGGCAGGTGAAATTCCTGCCAGAAATATAAAGAGCAATGAAATTATTTACAGAAAACGTAGACTTCTATCCTACGCCAGAGAGTGTTATTAATACAATGTTGCTTGGTGAGGATATATTGGGAAAGACGATATTAGAGCCTTCTGCTGGAAGTGGTAATATAGTTAAGTGGTTAAAGAAGAATGGTGCTGGCGAGGTGATAGCTTGCGAGAAAGAAAAATACTTGCAAAATCTATTAGTTGGAGAATGTAATCTTTTAGCCGAAGATTTCCTCTATGTTACAGAAGAACAGGTAAGCCATGTTGATTACATCGTAATGAACCCTCCGTTTAGCAATGGGGTAAAGCATATTAAGCATGCTTTTGATATTGCTCCAGCTGGCTGTACAATTATAGCTTTATGTAATACATCAAACTTGGAAAACTCATATTCAAGTGAAAGACAAGAATTGCGTGAGTTAATTGCTTTATATGGGTGCTCAGAAAATCTTGGTGCGGTATTTGTGGAATCTGAAAGAAGAACAGATGTGCAAGTTTCACTTGTTAAGCTATACAAGGAAGCCGAAGGAGAGGATGAGTTTGCTGGGTATATGTTCTCTAATGAAGAAGATATACTTGAAAGTAACAAGACGGAAGGGCTTGTACAATACAATGTTGTTCGTGACATGGTGAATAGATATACGGCAGCAGTCAAGCTATTTGACGAAACTTTGGCAGCTGCAAACAAAATAAATGAAATAGCAAAATTCTCTGACGATAGATTTGATTACATGCCTATCAGATTTGCTACAGTTGACGTGAATAGTAAGTGCGTAGATGTAACTCGTCAGCAATATAAAAAGCAACTTCAAAAATACTATTGGAGGATAATTTTCAATAAGCTGAATATGGAGAAGTATGCAACACAAGAATTGCGTAACCAAATAAACAAGTTTATTGAAAAGCAGTCGAACGTTCCCTTTACTATGCACAACATCTATCAGGTGCTTAATATGGTCATTCAAACAACAGGTCAGAGAATGAATAAGGCTCTTGAGGAAGCTTTTGACATGATCTGTTCTTTCTCGGCTGAAAATTCAACTGCTGGTGAGAAGTGGAAGACCAATGCGAACTATATGGTTAATAAAAAGTTTATCGTTCCATATATGACCAGTTACGATAGTCGCTATAACAACACTCATGTCAGATTAAGCTATTCTGGGAATGAAGTTAAAATAAATGATGTTGTCAAAGCCTTATGTTATGTAAATGGAGTTACTTATGACGAGAAACAAAGCTTGCGAAACTTTATATATGATAAAGGTATGCGTTATGGGGAATGGTACGAATGGTCCTTCTTTCGTATTAAAGCCTTTAAAAAGGGAACAATGCATTTTGAATTCCTTGACGAAAATGTATGGATGCGTTTTAACCAAGTTGTTGCTTCACAGAGAGGATGGGTATTACCAAAGAAAAGCAGAAAAGGTAAGTAAGTCTTTCAAAATATACGTTTAAGGTATAGATTTTCAGAATAACGATTTTAATGCGGTGAGAATAATTATATTCCCACCGCTTTTTTTACGTTCTATAGGATAAATTTATTGAAAAATTATTTGAAATTCAAATAAAAAAGTTTATCTTTGTAGACGAAAGCGTGTGAAGATGCACGCAACAGAACTGGTCGTAACTTCAGTGCTCTCAATGGTTTAGTTCTAATGGCTATGGTCTGCTTGCGTTCACTCGCATTGCAGGCCATTTTTTATTTATAAATAAACAATCAATGAAGAAACATTTTAAGAAAGTGTTGGAAGCACTGAAAACAAGTAAGGACATTAAGGCACTTGGGTTCAGTCGCAGAGAGTTGAAGGGTGTTGCTGCTAAGATTGCCGACAAACTTGACTCCGAAATTAAGGAAGATGCTACGGATGATGAGATTCAGGAAGCAGTAGACGATGCCATTGATGCCGCCCTGCCTTTCCTCCAGTTCTCACAGACGATATCTGACAGCCGTGTCCAAGCGTACAAAAATGCTCACTCTACCAATGACGGAGATGATGATGACGACGATGATGACGTTGAACCAGCAACACGTAAGAATCGTAAGAGTCAGACTTCTAAGAAGAATGGTAAGGTTGAGGACGAAGACAGTGACGATTCACCACTTGCAAAGGCTTTGCAATCATTGAATGCAAAGCTTGATTCTGTGCAATCGGAGCTTTCTACTCTCAAGAGCAGCAAGACTGCTGATAGTAGAAGGTCTAAATTGGAGAAGCTGTTGAAAGACACAGGTAAGTTTGGTGAAAGAACGCTCAAAGCCTTCGGTCGTATGTCGTTCAAAGACGATGATGAGTTTGAGGATTTCTTCGAAGAGGTTGAATCAGACCTTGAGGCGGAGAACCAAGAACGCTTAAATCGTGGACTTGACAAGTTAGGTGCTCCTGGCGTTACAGGCGGTGCTGCTGAAAGTCGTAAAAAGAAGAACGACGAAGAAATTATGTCCGATGATGAGGTTAAGGCGCTGGCTAAACTTTAATCATCACAAGTAAAATCAAAATTTTTAGTACAAATGGGTGCAAAAGCTAATTTGGTAAATGGAACTACAAAGGTAATGTCTGATGTAGATTCTATTGTTATCCGTCAGTACATTGGAGGTATCACAGGTGGTGCTACTCTTGATATGACTGACTTCAAGGATGATGTTATTAAGGCAGGTCATCTTGTTATTCGTACACTCGACGAAGATGGTAATTACACTTACAAGCCTATGCCTGTTGCTGACAAAGCCTATAAGGCTCTTCCAGCAAGTCATGAGTATGTTGGTGTTGTAGTACGCTCTAAGATGGCAAATGAGCCAATGGTAGCGATTATGGATAATGGTCGTGTTAACGACAAGGCTATGCCATATCCGTTGACTACAGAGATGAGAACTGCAATTAAAACAGCTCTCCCAAATCTTATTTTTGAACACGATTAACAAAGGAGGTTAAAGTATGAAAGAATCACTTTTTTTACAATTTATAGCTTCTATCTGGCCTAAGCTGAACCTGTATATCAAGGAGAAAGAAGAGCCAGCAAAGCGTTCTTATCTCCACAAGGAGATGTTGGCTCCAGTGTACAGCTCTGATCAGAAGTGGGAGGGTACATCCGCAAAGACATCTTACGTTGCTGCTGATATGGTTGCTATGGATTCCCCTCTCCCTATCAAGAAACGTGGAGCTATTGCGTCTTCTAATGGTAAATTACCAAAGGTTGGTATGAAAAAGATTCTTATTGAGTCTGATATTAACGCAATCAACATCATGAAGGCACGCTTTACCACAGCTTCTACAGATGAAGCAAAGAATGCTGAGAAGCAGCGTATTTTGACGAAGTTGCTCAATGATGGTGAGGCTTGTTCTATCGGTATCGATGAGAAGAATGAGGCAAACTTCCTTACAGCTCTTTCTGAGGGTGTGCTGCTTGTCGAGGACGAGGATAATGTAGGCACTGGCTTGCGTGTAAACTTCGGTTATCTTGACGAAAACACATTCGGTACTATCACTAAGGGCAAGGTAAGCTATGAGGACATTGAGAATGTCAAGAGTAAGGCTGATACTGATGGCAATACGATTACCACTCTCATGCTCGCCAAGTCTAAGCTGAATGAAATTCGCAAGGAGCGTTGGGCACGTGAACTTGTTGCTGATGCTGATGGCAAGGTTTACACTGACGAAACCACCTTAAATGTTCCTTCTGTTAAGAAGTTCAAGGAAGCGTTTGAGGACGAGTTTGATATTGCACTTAAGGTTGTAGACCGCTCAATCTTGTTCGAGAAGAATGGTCAGCAGAAGAGTAAGAAGCCATGGAATGCAGATCGTTTGGTATTCCTTTGCTCAGATGTAGTAGGTTCGCTCGTATGGGGCACACTTGCAGAGTCAACAAATCCTGTTGAAGGTGTCAAGTATGCTACCGTAGACCAGTACAAGTTAATTTCTAAGTACTCTAAGACAGACCCTCTGCAGGAGTTTACAAATGGTCAGTCACTTGTTCTCCCAGTAATTGAAGACGTAGAGCAGATTTATGTCATTGATTGCTCTGAGGAAAAGTCTGCAAGCGTAGATAAGGAGAAGGAAAAGCTTGATACAGCAGACACCTTTACTACCGTAAATGGTAAGAAGTACAAGAAGGCTGACCTTATCGCCCAGTTGAAGGCTCTCGACGTTAAGGTGGCTAAGAATGCTTCTGACGACACTGTTATCGCAGCTATCAATTCTCTGAGTGACGAACAGGAGGCAACTCTATTTGCTAACGTAACTGCTCAAGTATAATTATGAAGACAATCACGCAAGCGCTCCAAGATGAAGTTCATTATCCAGTTCCTTTAGGCTTCATTGAAAATAAGCTGATTGAGCGCCAGCTTCAAGGCGATGATGACTACACTTTTGAAGTTTCAAAAACAGCTGCATGGAAAGGTGCGCTTGCTGATTGTCTTTACTCTCTCCTGCAAGCCGTAACTTATTCTGAATCTGACAAGAGTGTTGGAACCCTTACAGAGGAAGATAAGAAACGGCTATTAGTTCGCATTAATTCACTTTACAAGGATATAGGTGAGCCAGTAGTTTCGCTTGGTCAGCCTATGGTTACATTTGGTGAGTAGTATGTCTGTAATTGATTTTTCCGCACATAGATTAACGTATCAAATTGTGGCACGTGGACATGAAGACCCAGAGACTGGTGATTATGTTCAAGGTGAAACAAATTGGTCCACAGAAAGCTATAAGTGCGATATTGTTCCTGCTGGAAGGGCTAATACTATTCCTATACCAGACGGAAGCGTACATGCTTACTCGTATACCATTTATAACCTTCCAAGAGATTGTCAAGAGTTCCAATATGGAGACAAAATCAAACTGCAATTCTATGGCAAAGGAGAAGGGAAAGTCTTTAAGGTTTTAGGTTTTCATCGTTACCAGCACCAGTGTAAGATTTGGATTTGATATGGCAATAAAAATGACTACACCCCCAGAGGCGTTAGAGAGGTTCTTGATGTCTGCTTTCACCATTATAAGAAATGAAGTGTCAAATGCTCTTGCTAAATTGGGTGTAGAGTGTGTTGCTAAAATCAGAGATAGGTCAAGCAAGGAAAGTTGGATAGACCATACAGGAAACCTTCGTTCGTCAATAGGCTTTGCTGTCTACGATTATGGATTGAAAAAGATTCAGTCATCATTTCAAACTGTTATGGGAGGATCTGATGGTTCATCTGAAGGTCGGAAGATGATAAATAATCTTGCAAGTGAATATTCTAAGGTTTATGCTTTAGTTGTTGTTGCAGGAATGAATTATGCGGAATATGTAGAATCTTTAGAAAGTAAGGACGTATTGGCATCAACAGAGCTGTGGGCAAAAGATGTTATTGATGCTCGCCTTGAAAGGGCAAAGAAGTCCGCTCTCGCTAACATAGAAAAATTATCATTATGAAGTCAGATATAGATATCAAAGATGATGTATGGAAGATTATCAAAGAGTCTTCGCTTCTAAGAGAAGTGAGTGGAGACTTGAAGAAAACATCTGTACGTCCTAAAAACTCACGTTCAGAGGATATTATTATATCTGTACTTGCGAATAGCACAAAGCAAAAGCAAATAGCTTATGTGAACGTGAATATCTATGTTGCTGACGATTATATTGATGGCCAGAGCGAGGAAAATTCGGCTCGATTAAGAAAGTTATGTAAGATGTCATTCGACCTTTTCGATAATGTGCGAGGAAAGGACTTTAGATTATCACTCACAGACCCAAATTACGAATGTGGTCAGCGGGTGATTGAATCGTTTGGTTCTTCTGAACACGTTGTAAATAATAAAGTTTTGTATCAAATTATAAATGAATAATTATGGCAAGTAATTCTATTGGTTGGGGTAAATGTAGTATCATTGTTAAAGAGCTTGATAACCCTACAGCAAAGTGGACTAAGCTCCCTACTCCTAAGGAGAATACCACAAAGCTCAATCCTACTAAGGGTGACAAGAAGGAAGCCCCTATCGAGGGTGGTGAGAATGAGGCAGTAAAGTATTCTGCCAACAAGTATGTAGTTGAGTATGTGCTCAGACGTCTACAAGGACGTAAGAAGCCTTTCGCTGACACAAACGGTATTGTTGCTAAGCATTATGCTATCTTCATTCAGCCTGAGAACATCGCTGTGCCTGGTCCACGTATTGACGACACCGTAGTATCTCTTGCGGACGAGTTCAGTACAGAGGAAGGTGGTATCTTGACGTATAACCATGATGCTCTGAAACCAGATACTGGTAATATCGTTAAGTGGTGTACAACTACCAAGGACCTTTCTACAGTCAAGGAAGGTGCAACTATCAACGATGCAGACATTACGTTCGTAGACGTAGATGTATAGGGTTAGTCTCGTAAAAGGATTAATTAGGTTAACTGACAATGCGGAAAGACGCATGACAGCCGGACAGACGGCTATATCGCAGGTTGGAGAAGTGGTATCTCGTTACTCTCATAAAGTAAAGAACGGTGGTTCGAGTCCATCACCTGCAACAAAACATAAAGATATATGGATAAAGAAAAGCAATTAGAATTAGATATTGCCGACACCATCATAGATAGACCGAAAGGGTTCAGTGTTGGTCGTCGGCATTTTTACTTATATCCAGTTACCTTAGGTAAGGTTTATTTGCAGAAAAGGATAGTAGAGTCCCTTGATATCAATAAAGAGCTATTAATTGAGAATCCATACGCAGAAGCATTAAGGCTCGCAGAAAATAAAAAGAAAGAATGCTGTCTTCTACTATCATACCATACATTGCAAAGAAAGGAAGAAGTACTTGACAATAGAAAGGTACAAGAAAGAAAGAAATACTTAGAAGACAACTTAGGCAATGAAGACTTAGCCACACTTCTTATTACATGTCTATCTGATGACAAGTTAAGTGCGTATGTAAGACACTTCGGTATAGACAAGGAACAAGAAAGAATGGAGGAAGCTGCTAAAGCTAAAGATGAGAGTGGTACACTCACCTTCGGAGGTAAGTCTATATACGGAACTCTCATAGATGCTGCTTGCGAAAGGTATAAATGGACTTTTGATTATGTAGTATGGAGTATTAGCATTATTAATCTCCAGCTTTTATTGAAAGACAGCGTAAAAACAATGTACCTCACAGAAGACGAAAGAAAGAGAGTACACACAAATGATACTTCTATGATAGACGGAAATAGCAAGGAATCTATCATGAATGCTATTAGCAGCATGAACTGGGGATAAGAAAAGTATAGTTACAAAATAGACAATATAAAAAAGGTCATGGCAGGACTTAAATTCGATATAACGGGCGATAATGGCAATATGCTATCAGCTCTCCAAGGTGTTCAGAATGGAGTAAGGCAAACGCAAAGGGTCGTAGAGCAGAGTGGGCAAGGTATTGAGCAAGTGTTTTCAAAAGTCCAATCTGCTGCTGCCGCTGCTGCTGGTGCGTTCTCTGCAAAGGAGCTTGTAAGAAATGTATTAGAGGTGCGCGGTCAATTCCAGCAATTAGAGGTTGCGTTTACAACTATGCTTGGAAGTGCTGACAAGGCAAATGATTTGATGAGTCAGCTTGTTAGGACGGCAGCTACTACTCCTTTTGACCTTAAAAGCGTGTCTGAGGGCGCAAAGCAATTGTTAGCTTATGGCACCCAAGCCGATGAGGTAAACGGGACGTTGATAAGGTTAGGTGATATTGCTGCAGGTTTGTCTATTCCTCTGAATGATTTAGTTTATCTGTATGGTACCACCATGACACAAGGTCGTATGTTTACACAAGACCTACGCCAGTTTCAAGGTCGCGGTATTCCTATTGCTGACGAGTTAGCTAAGATATTTGGTGTAACGAAAGACAAGGTTGGAGAACTCGTAACGGCTGGCAAGGTTGGCGCTGCAGAGGTTCAGCAAGCTATAGAGAATATGACTAATGCTGGCAGCCGCTTTGGTGGTCTTATGGAAGCACAGTCGCATACCATTACAGGTCAGATATCAAATATTGAAGACGCTATTGATTCAATGTTTAATGACATAGGAAAAGCAAATGAGGGTGTTATTAATGACGCTCTTGGTGGTGTTTCTTACCTTGTTGAGCATTGGAAGGAGATAGGTCAGATAGTTCTCAATGTTGCTGCTGCTTATGGCGTAGCAAAGGCGGCTGTTGTCGCATGGAGTACATATCAGAAGATTCATAACCTCCTTATGGAAAAAGCCGCTATTCAGATGGCTTTAGCTAAGGCTGAGGGTATTGCTTTGTCTGAAGCTGAGGCAATGGCTTCGGTGGCTACTATGGGATTTAAGAATGCTCTCAATGCTTTAAAGGTCGCTATTGCATCAAATCCTGTTGGCGCACTTGCCGTAGCTTTAACAGCTGTGTTTACGGCTATGCAATTACTTGACGACGAAACAACAGAATTAGCTACAGCGTCTAACAAATATGGAGAATCAGCAGCAAGGTCCATACAAAAGGTTAAGACTTTGTCAGATGAAGTGAAAGGCTTGTCTAACTCTAATAAGACGGTTACAACAAGCACAAAGCTTTCAAAAGATGTACTTGAAGAATTAAATCAAGTCTTGGATGAGAGTGGTGTAGCACGTATCAAGGAAGGTGACACCATAGACACTGTGAATAAAAAGCGTGAAATGGCTATCTCTCTGATTAAGGAGGAAGCTATCGAGCGTCAAAGATTGAACAATATAGATGCCGGAAATAAAGAATTCGATGATAAGGTTAATTCTGCTAACGAGCAGTTAAGGAAAGACCTTGCCAATGCAACATTTTACAGTACAGGAGATACGGTTCTGAACAAACTTTTGGGAAGTGCTGATGAGGTGAGAGAGAAGTCCTCTGCTATATTTACTGTTATCAGTCAGACTGTTCAAGAAAATGCTGACCTTATAGCCAATAAGACAGGTTCTGCTTATGATAAGGGTCTTAATGAGATATATGGTAAGATAAGAGCGAAGATGGAGGCTATGGGCGTCAGTAAGGCTGCCCTTGATAAGACTTGGACTGACGGAGGTTGGTTAAAGCAAGACAACCTTGTACAGAAGTATATCGATTCTATTCAAGGTGCTACAGAAGCTCATTATGATTACAATAAATCTGTAAATGCTGTAGCAGAAGCCGAGAAAAGGGCTGCTGATAAGACGTTATCATTCTCTGACAAGGTAGCTGGTATATCACGTGCCTTGCAAGGTCCTAACGATGGTGTGCATCAACTGTATAAGAATATTCAAAAGCTGATGGATAAGTACAAGAAGAACACTATCGGCTTTGAAATTCAATTCTCAGGAAAGGTTCCTGCATGGATGGATAAGATAGGTATACCACAGCTATCTTCTTTAGCTAAGAGATTCACTTCGTTAGGAGAGTCTTTGAAAAAGGGGCAAACCATGACTGTGAATGGGAAAATATTTACAAAAGAACAGTTATTGCAAAGAGGTGCTGATTACGCCTCTGCCATGGAGGCTAAGCAAAATAAAGAGGATGCTGCGAAGAATAATGAGAACAAAGGAAAGTCAAATCCTATTGCCGAACAGAAGAAAGCCTTGCAAGAAAAACTCAATGCGCTTTCTTACCAAGAAGCAGCAGGACGTAAGGGTGCTGAGTTAAGGAGAAAGATTAATGCCTTAGCGAAAAAGGAAAAAGTTTATTCTTCTTCTTATGACACAGACAATGCAAAGGAAGCCCAGAGAAAGGCGAAAGAGGCTGCTGATAAAGCGAAAAGGGAAGAGGAGGAGCGCAACTCAGAAAATGAAAGAGAGTTTGAGTATGAAGTAAAATCTCGAATAGAGAAAGCACGTACCATTGAGGACTTAGCAAATGAAACCGAGCAAGCTGAGATTGACCTCATGAAAGATGGTGCTGAGAAGCGGTTACGACAGATAGAACTTGATAGGAAAAGAGAACAACAGGCCGTAGATAGAGCCTTCGAAGACTTGAAGCAAAAGCGTATCGATCAAGCTAAGCAAGCGTGGAGTATCAACAAAAAACATAAGGGACTTAATTTCTTTGAAAGTAACGAGTATAAAAATGCGTCATCTGACAAGCGATATACGGAAAATGAATATAAGAACTATGATGCAAAGACAAGTGCTATATGGAAGAAGTATGATGATGCACTTGAAAAGGAGAAGCAAGAACAAATAGCGCATGAAGACTCGCTTATCAAGGCAAATGAATCATACTACGATAAAAAAGCAAGTCTTGCAAAGGAATATTCTAAGACTGTAGCTGACATTAACAAGGCTATCTCGGAGGCTGAGAAGCGAAATGACAAAGATAGAGTTGAAGCACTCTATAGGTCGTTAACTGAAGCTAAAGCAAACTTTGGCAAGGACCAAATGTCACTTGCCTTTGAGCAGTTAAAGAAAGACCCAAACTATGTCGTTGCTTTTGATGACTTGAATGGTGCGTCAACATCAACTCTCAATAGCCTTATTGATAGGTTCAGCGAGGTCAAACAAGCAGCAGGAGAGGCACTCAACCCCGAAGGAGTAAAGACATACTTCGATGCTATCAATGGAATGATTGATGAGCTTATCAGTCGTGACCCTATCGGAATGATGAAGAAACTTACAGAAGAGTTGATTCATCAGCAGGAAGAATTGAAAGCAGCCGAGAATAGGCGAGATAGAGTAAGGAAAGGCGAGAAGGTAGTCAAGAGCATAGGCTACGATAAAGACCTTAAAAAATGGGTATCTGAATATTGGGAATTAGCAGATGCAGAGGCGGACGCGGCTACCAAAGGTCAGCAGGTCGCACAAACTACCCATAAGATTGAGAACGCACACAAGACACTTACGAAGTCTATTCAGGGTGTTGCTGATAAGATGGGCGAGTTAGGCGGCAAGATAGGAGGGCAGACTGGAGAGATATTCTCTCTCTTTGGCTCTGTGATGACTTATTATCAGACTATATCCGATGGCGTTACTGCGGTTGGTAAAGCTGGCTCAAGTGCAATGAAATCTATCGAGTCAGCAAGTGCTATCCTTGCAATTATCAGCGCAGCAATACAACTGATGCAGATGCTTAGCAGTATACTTCCCAATCAAGATAGCTTATACGAGAAAGCCGCCGCAAAGCAAGCGGAGATAAACAAACTCCGTGATTCCGTCAATGACTATCGTCTTGCCGTGATGAAAGCACGCCACGAAGAGAGCGGTTGGTTCTCTGACAGTGGGCTGAAAGGCTTGCAGGATGCATATGAAGAACATGGGCAAGTTGCTGAGTCTTATTATAAGAAACTCAACGAGGCGCAAGAGAAGTATATAGATAAATCATCTGGACTGAAAAAGGCTATGATACCAATCGTAGCAGGTGTGACGGCTATCGCAGCAGTGGCGGCAGGCGTGTTTATTCAGACACAACATAAGTCTTTTTGGAGAGGACAAAAGACGGCCGACCTTAGAGAATGGGTAAAAGAGAAGTACGGCAAAGACCTATTCGGAGAAGACGGCATGATTGATAAGGAACTCGCAAACGAGGTCTTAAAGAACTACGGACATAAGCTACAAGGCGAGGCAAAGGAGACATTGGAGAAACTCGTTGAACTTAGAGAGAAATACGATGAGTTCAATAAGTCTATCCATGAATACGTATCTAAGATGTACTCTCCTTTGGTGTCTGATATGACAGATGCCGTATGGGCATGGCTGAAAGACGGTAAAGATGCTCTCTCAGAATTTAAGAACTCGGCTTCAAAGACATTTGCAGAGGTTTCTAAGGATATGGTTAAACAACTCCTTATGAAGAACGTGTTTAGCCAGTTTGAAGACAAACTATCCGACTTATACAAGGCTTATGCAATGAAGTCTATTAACGAGAGCGAACTCGGTGCGGCATCAGCGAACCTTGCAGGTGAGATAGTGGATGGCATGAATAACTATCTCCCAGTGGCACAAAGTCTGTTAAAGCAGCTACAAGAAGGATTTGTGGCAAAAGGAATAGATATTACAAGGGAGGGCGACAGCTCGCAGACAGCAACCGCTAACGGAGTAACATCTATCACCTTCGAGCAGGCAAGAAACATCGAAGCACTCACCACAGCAGGGAATATCTCACGTGATCAGACTAAGGAATTGGTAACGTCAATAGTATCTAATATTGCTTCGTTATCTTCATTCTCGTCATCAACCAGTGCAACGATAGTCGAAATTAGGAACTTGATGATAACTAACAATAGCTATCTTGAAGATATACTGAAGAATTCAAAGAATATCTATAATGATTTTTCTTCAAAGATAGATGATATTAATAGGAATCTTAAAGAATTAAAATAGTATGCCAAAAGGACAATTAAAGATTAATGGGAAAGATGCTTATGAGACTTGGGGTATCAGTATGGATGATACGTCTTTATCGGCTTTGATGACACCGCCAGCCGTTAAGCCGTATATTAGTAACGATGACAGGACTAAACATGGTAAGGAATACTTGACGGCTCCTGTTTATGTTGACTCTCGTGATTTAACATTGCAATTAAATCTCACAGCTAAAGACGAAGAACAATTTTTTGCTCGGTACATCGCATTTTGCGAGGTACTTGCAAAAGGTGTTCTCGATATTGAAACTTCATTTCAATCAGGAGTTGTTTATCATTGCATATATCAGTCTTGTTCACAGTTTAGTCAATTTATGCGAGGTATAGGTAAGTTTGTGCTAAAGGTCACTGAAATGAACCCAAATAATCGTAAATAATTTATTTGAAATTCAAATAAAATTAATTATCTTTGTAGCTATGGTAATATACGACATTCATAACAGCAAGATACTCGATGCGACACTGACAGAGGGCGCAGAACACGAGCAAGAATTAGGAAGAAGTGACCTTGTAAGGTTATCGTGGCAGAGTGATGTAAAACTCACATTGCCAGCAGGTGCGTATATTATACCTTTTGATGACGGATTGAAGTATAGACTACTCAACGCATACACACCCACAGAGGATGATAAGGCTTTCAAGTACACTCCAGAGTTTCAGCACCCTTTGATGTGGCTTTCACGTGTGCCGTTTCTCTATGACACCACAGATGCGGATAAGAACCCTATCAAGCAGCAGGAGTGGTCCTATGATGGATTAACAACAAACGCACTTGAATACGCCTGTAAGGCTATCAATGAAGCACTCAATATAACAACAGATAGCGAAAAGTTTACATTCACCCTTTGCGGTAACGTAGATAGTTCCGTATCATTTTCCGTATCATCGAATGATATACTTTCCGTATTATCTTCTATCGCTCAGGCTTGCAAGAATAATTCTTGTGAGTGGCATTTGTCATGGAAGCATAAGGCTTTATACTTCGGTCAGATAAGTATTAATCTTGGCGAGGAGGTACCGACATTAAAGGTACACGAAAACATACAGAAAGCATCTGTAAGTGATAGCAAAGAACCCTATTACAACTGTTTCTATCCGCAGGGGTCTACAAAGAATATGTCTAAAAAGGCACTTGTTGGCACTGGTAACGTTGCCACGCTTGCACGATTAGGACTTGACAAGTCTGTTTATCCTGACGGATATATCTATGTAGACACAGATGGAAACGTTATCACAAAGGAAGCCTTTGAAGCATCAGGAGAAATCAAGCAAACGCTTGCACTCTCCTTTGATGATGTTTATCCGCATATCGACTTATATGTTTATAACGTCCGTAAGCACGTGCGTTATCTCAAGAATAGCCAGACAAACACAATAGAGCTTGACAGCAGAGGAAACAAAAAGACATACACTATTTGGTATATGCGCCTTGCTTTCCCTTCTACAACTCAGATAGCTGGCAAGACAATCGTAAACACTACCCACGATAAGAACGAAAGTGGAGAAATAATTACTCACTATTGGTATGATTATGAGATTATTCCTACAAAGCAGGTACTACAAGGGTACACGCTTAAAGGAATATTCAAGGTTAACACCCACGCAGTAGATGGGCATTACGACGTCCTCACGCAGGGACTTGTCGGGCAGCCTAATGGGCAGGAAGGTTTTGAACTCCACTACCACGAAATAAACAACCCAATAGCACCAAAGCCAAACGAGGGCGATAGCGGTGTCGACATCTTAAAGGGTGACTACGAGATACTCAAGTATCAAAGCGGAGATACCATTATCCCTACCAATGAAAGCGAGGGTCTTTATCCAAGAGGAAACACCATCCCTGACCTTACTTGTAATATGGTTGTTCTGTTCAACATTGTAATGGGTGAGCATGAAACGAAGCTTGCACAAGAAGAATTAGCAGCACGAACTATCAAGGAGATAAAAAGACGTGCGCAGGATAACAATAACTACTCATTCTCCTCTAATGCGGTAGCTTTCGCTAATCACAATCCAAAACTCTATATCGGTCAGAAAGTCACCTTTGACGATGGTTTTGGCTATCAGCTAAAGACACGTGTCCTTAGACTGGTTACAAAGCTGGATTATCCGATTATTCAGGAGATAACCATTGGCAATCAAGCCGTCAAGGGTACTATCTCGCAGTTAAAGGAGGATGTCAATAATATCCTATCGGGTAATTTCAGCGGTGGAGGATTAAACTCTACACAGATAAGCGAACTTATAAAGAACTATGTAGACCCACGCTTCCTCCGTAAAAACGTTCCCGATACCGCCCAAGAGGTTATTACATTCTTAAAGGGCATTGCTGTTGGTAATGGGTATGGAATAACTGAACTTGGCGACTTATTTGCTCGATTTATCAAGGCTAACTCTGTAAAGAGTGATGATTTCCGTTCGGGGCTATTGGATGGTGCTGGCTTTGGGATTTACAAGGACGATTATGGGAAATCAATAGCAGAGGTTGATAAGCTCAATGTAAGGCAGAAAGCAACCTTTTCAGAGTTAGAGTATAGACGACTTGCTTTCACCACTGGCGATGTTGGATTCACATCAGCAAGTGCGCATATTAGTGATGTTATCCCGATTGATAATACTGGTGTACCAATCGTAAAGAGTACCATTTACTTCCAATCGGCAAATAAGCAGGTGCTTGTGAACAATGCTTTGTTGTCGTATAGCACTGCTCCAAATGGTAAGACAATTACTGCTTATCGTTGCTATTTCTTGGCCGATGATGGTGACAAGCGTATCAGCAACGATTGGAGGATTGGCGACCAAGCGATGTGTAAGACTTCAAATCTTGTATCACGCACAGCAGGCGGTTCTGCAAACAGATACTACTGGCGTTTGGTGGTAAACAAGGGAACAGAAACAATCAATGGCAAATTATACCACTTCGTAGACCTTTCGGATGTTCGTGGCACGCTTGAGCTTACTATTGACGGCAAACAATATACTTGTATAGGCTATGATACAAAGGCTGAGAATGACATCCCAAAGGCTGAGAATGACATCCCAAAGGCTGAGGATGACATTATCCAATTAGGAAGTCAGACCGACACCGATAGGCAATACGCTCACATCATCTATGTATCAGAAGGGAAGCGTGTGGACTATGCAGGTATCAATAACTACGACCTCACAAGTCATATCGTCAATGAGTTCTCGCCAAGAGGAACAAAGGTGCGTTCTGACCGCTTCGAGATTATCTCCGCAGCAGGTACAGGAGTAAGCGGTTCTTTGGTGTGCGACAGAGGAGAATGGGTTAACGGAACTACCGCAGGTCATTACGATAGATTCTCGTATCAAGGCTCTCTGTGGCTATGTAACGTTGGGGTAGGTAACACTACCATCGAAGCACCATCCGAAACGAGCACAAAGTGGATAAAGCAGGTGTCACAGAGTGATGTGTACACAATCTCTGTAGTTATCAAGAGCGGTTCTATCCGAAACGGAGAAGGTAGTATAGTATTGGAGGCAACACTGTATAAGGGCAATGTTGATGTGTCGGACGAATATCATCATTCTGTGTGGTCATGGAAGCGCAATAGCGGTGACATCGATTCAGATAGAGCATGGGACAACGCACACCAAGGAGTAGGAAGAGAAATAACAATAACGGCATCAGAGGTTGTTTCAAGTGCAACCTTTGATTGCGAAATAAACAACTAACAATGAAAGCAAGAGGACAAATAACAATTCACAACGTATATGATGGGCAGTCGGCAGAGTTCTACCGTCTGAAAGCCGTTCGTGAGGATGCTGTGGTAAATGCAGAAGGAGTACTGAACGCCACATTTAGATATGAGATAGAACACGTAAAGGGCAGTACTATTATTACCGAGAAAGGCAAGGAAGGAGAATTATACGTGTCTTGCGCCACAAACACAAATATTAACGTGCCTATCTCTGCTGGTATGAAAAATGAAGGTGCTTTCAGGCTGGAAAACTACATCAAGGCAGTAAATCGTCCTGACTATTTCATTGTAGAGTTAAAAAGCGGTAATGATGTTCTTGAAACAAGGACTATTCAAGTAATGATGGAAGCGGCATCATACACAAAGATAGTCAATGATATGCGTGAGAGTGTATCTACCAATGGCAAGGATATTACGACTATCAAGCAGGATGCAAAAAGTATCAGCTTAATAGTAGATGGACTGAGAACGGGCGTAAGAAACCTTCTTACTGGAGGTAAGTTAGAAAAGACTTACCACTCATACGGATATGGCAATGGCAATACGCATATTAAGTTAAAGCCAAACACAACTTACACAATGACTATTAGCGGTCATACCAGTGAGGAATCGATTGCAAATGGACAGACCTTGCAAGCATATATCATTGCTGATGGTTGGGCATGGAGTGCTGGTGGTGGAAACCTTGAAATCAGTAGTACAAAAGACACTGTCAAGCATTATACATTTACCACTCCTAATGAGTTGCCAAATGATGGCGTATGCGTCTTTAATGCCTATCCTACCCCTAACAGAGAGCCGCAAGGTAAGAATGGCGAGGTTACGGTTAATTGGGCAGTCGTGACAGAAGGAACAGCTCCTGCTGCTGAGTGGATTCCAAGTGCAGAGGAAAGCTCAGAAGAACGAGTGAAGAAAGTGGAAGCGAAGCTCGAAAATGGAGAGTTTAGAGTGAAGTCTGACAAGACTGTATTTGTTGATAACAATGGCAAGGAAACTATACTTATAGAAGATGGCAAGTTGTCAGCAGCATTGATTGATGCCATAAAAATCGTTGCAGATGGCATACAAGCACAAGAGATTGATGCAAAAGAAGCAAAGTTTAAGAATCTCACAGTAACTGGTGATAGTACATTTGAGGGAACTATCAATACTAACAAAGGAACTATTGCTGGTTGGAAAATCCTGCATGGAATGATAGGCTATGGGAAAGATAGTGACGGATTAACACTCTTTGATAACTGCTTAATATATAACTACAAGAACTCTAAGAGGCAAGTTATATTAGGTGAAGACCCACTGGGGAAGTTTGCTGGAAAGGATATGATGTTAAGTCTGAGGAATGAGCCACGCTCAGACTTTGAAAAAGTAGGTATATTCTTAGACATACACCCAGACCCTACATTTGGATGGAAAAATAATCATGCCATACTCGCTTTGCGTGGCACTTATGGTGGTTTCCGCCGTTCGTTAAAGGTGATTAGCGAGAATTATTCACTTGGATTAGGTGATTCTTCTATCTTGTTTGTAAGCTCGAGTACAAAGACGTTTACATTACCTTCAAGCCCAGAAGACGGAGAGGAATTTACCATATACTCAGTAAACGGTGTGGATATTAATTTCACAACGACCGATAATGTCCCTATTGAGAAACTTTACACCTTTAAGCATTCTTTAAATGGAACAAGTGGCGATATAAAATATACCTTCCGAGTAGTATATTCTAAGACAACAAATAAGTGGTATGTATTTCTTATGTAATTAACTTAAAATAAAAGAAGATGAAAAAAGCATTAGATTGTATTTACAGGATTTTTGGGAAGCTCGCTACTATCGGCAGCGACAAGTACCTGCACATGTTTGCTGGCCTTGTTGTTTCTATGATTGCATGCAAAGCCTTACATGCTATTGATGCGTACTTAATCTTTGCATTGGTACCAGCATTCTTCGCCATGACAGGAAAAGAGAGTATCGATTACTACTACAGAAAGGAGCAGTTCGATTGGCTCGACGTATGTACAGGTATGCTTGGTGCGATTGTGGGTGTTTTTCTTTTCTTATTGTAAAGGAGGTGTATCTATGGACGTGATAGAGTTTCAGTTCACACCACACTTCATGTACTCAGTAGCTATACACTTGATAGTATGTGTGATAATGTGGGTACTCGTTTTCTGTGCCATCTTCGTTGACCTATGGGACAGAATATACACACAAAAGAAGTTGGGTAAACCCATTGACTCGCATAGCATGCGTAAGACAATCGGAAAGTTAGGAGAGTATTGGCGCGTATTACTCATTGCCTTTATCGTGGATGCTGTGATATTCATTGCCTGCACGCTACTGAATATTAAGACCATACCAGTTATTACTATCTTAGTGGCTATAGGACTTCTTATCATCGAAGCAAAAAGTCTTATAGAGCATGCACGGGAGAGAAAGAGTAAGGTAAAGGATATACAGAAGATTATCCAATCTGTAGTAAATGCATCTTCAGATAAGGACGCAAAGAAAGTCATTGCTGCCGTTACTGATTACATCGGAGGTGATAGCGACAATGCTACTATTGAATAACCATTTAACGATAAAGATATGACAGAAGAAGAAAAGAGTGGCATCGTCCATGAGGTGATAGAAACTATCAAAGGGCAGTCGCAGGACATCGCAGAACTCCCATTGTCGGATAACATTGAGGATTTCACCACCCTCCCTGCTGTTGGCAAAGATGGCAGGTTAAAAAAGTTCAGAGTTACTGATTTGAGGTCAGAGTTCGCAGGAGGTGGCAGTGTTGAGCTTGTTCAGGAAACAGGACAGAGCGAAGATAAGGCAATGTCACAGAAAGCAACCACCGCAGCCATTACAGCAGCAACCACAACCAATGACGGCAAGACGTTGCAGGATGTATATGAGGTTTCTAAGACGGCTGCCACACGAGCAGGTCAGGATCAATCTACTATAGAAGTGGTACAGGATCGTGGCGATGCTACCGACAAGCCTATGTCACAGAAGGCGGTGTCCGATGCCCTTGCTCAGATAGAAAAGAAGGCTGAGGATAACGCAACCGCTATTACTTCTATATCTGCAAGTGGCGGTGTTCCTATTGTGCAGGAGGTTGGCGATAGTATGACTTCTGTTATGTCGCAGTCTGCTGTGACAAAAGCATTGAAGAATGTCAATGCAACGACAGAAGATGGCAAAAGCTTAGAGGAAGTTTATGGAATAGTCAAAGGGCTTTCCGAAAACTCTACCGATGCGTCTGCACTAAGAGAAGGACTTTCGGAAGAAATCTTCAAAGCAGCAGAGAGTGCTGTGACCATAAACAAGAGCAGTGAGGGGCTTAACCTCACACTAAACAAGGCTGTCTCTGAAAATGGTATTGTCATTGACAATGCAGGTACACAAGTGCTTCTCGTAAGGGTTACAGAAGGGGATAATATTCAGTTTTCAAGTTCTGGTTTCGCAAAGAGATATGGTTACGCATTCTATACTTCTGAAAGTGAAGATAGCTATATTTCTGGTACTTTCAAGACAGATACCTATAACACTGTTGCAGGCGGAAAGCTCACAGTTCCCACTGGTACTAATTTTATGCGCCTTACGTGGGCTATTGCTGGATATGATTCTCAAAATACTCTGACATATAAGCCTGTAGAAAGGGTAAAACAGCTTGTGACGAAGAGAATACAAGAGGCTGTTTCTCTCCTTAAGGAGGAGAATAGCGTTATTATAGATAAGCTGACAAAGAGTAGCGAACAGCTTTCTGTTGATTCTAAGGAAAATATAGCTCTTGTACCATCGTTAGCTTGCGAGATAGCTTACGCAGGTAATGTAGGCGAGGTGATGAAGCGTCAGTATATGTCACGTAACGATAGCTATGTTGGAATTGCGCTACAAGTCGTGGCTGGTGAGAAGTACATCGCAAGTGGTGTTGTAACCTATATACTTTCAACATCAGAGTATCGTGTGCTTGAGAAGAAAGATAATGTCGTCGCTGACAATCTTTTAATAGAAATTCCAGCAGATGCAGAAAATCTGTTTATCCATTTCAAGAAGTCAGAGAGTTATAGTCTTTATAAGCATGGCGAAAAGGCTTTAAAAGGCATTGTAACCGACTTAGCCAAGGCGGATAGCGATACAAAAGTTGTTGATTTGAATACAGCGCAATTTGTTAAAGGGTATAGGGTTTACGATAGAACATGGAAGAAACAGGATAACAGTTACATCGTAAATATAAGTGGATACTCTTCAGCAGAGGTAGTGACTGGTTTTAATGGTGTTGATTATGCCCTGTTACAATCGGATGACTATAATAGTGATGCATTGTTTGCTACTGGTGAGGATAGCTCAAAAAACATTCCTGCAAACACAACACAGACCATCGTCTTCCCTTATGATGCAAAGTTCCTTGTGTTCACATCTAAAGGTGGAACATCGAATACTTTGCCGCTTAAGGTAACATTAAGAAAGGTAGAAAAGGTGAAATACCCAAATGAGGTATCTTACAAGGATTGTGGTGACGTGCTTGTATTTGGTTCTTCTATCACGGAAGCTGCTCTTGCGCCTACCTCTTGGGCGTGGATTGAGCGACTAAACGACATGATAGACGCAGGTCTGATTAATCTTGGTAGGAGCGGTTCGTCATCACAACACAATATAACAACCCTACTATGTAATTCGTCAAAGGCGTATAGTGCTGGCAACGCACGTCAAGACACTGCGTTTCCTCTTCTTATGCGAACACCATTTGTGATGTGGAATAATGACGCAAACGGAACACCAATCGGGAAAAAGTATACAGAATTGCTTGAAAAAGCCTACTATGCTACAAAGTCTTTCGGTGCTAAGATGCTGATAGGTGGTGAACCATGGCCAGATGGAGCACTTGGTAATTGGAATACACGTGACTATGCCAAGAGGGCTTTCCTTGCAGTTCATAAGGACGTTGCTGGAGTGGTGATGAGCAATTACGTGAAAGACCACTTTATCTATGAGGGCTATAAAGGTTATTCTGATACAACTTTCCACCCCGGTTATCGCCTTCAAACAGCAATGATGTGTAGTTATGACTTCTTGAAACTGTTACCACTCACTAAGAGTGTAAAAATGTATAAAGTACGTCCAACGTACTATAGTGGTAACCCGACACTTGAGCAGCTTACTTATGACTCCACAGAGGAGCGTGTTAAGTATTTCCATGCTATCGGATGCGGTTCACAAAAAGGAGGTAATGAAGGCATCGGTTTGTCTACTGCACACGCAGATAACTCTGATTTCTATAGTGGTGAGGGGTTGTTTGATGTTCCTAATGGTGTCAATAGTCAATACGGCTTGTGTGAGATTGGTGAGCTGAAAAAGGGTCGTTCAGTTCCTTTTAAAAACTGGGCATTGACGGAGTTCATTCTTGACAAAGTGCGTATCGGGCAGGGAGCATTTGAAATCATGTCAGATGTTAAGCCTGCTGCGGTATATGTAGCTGTTACACTCGGTGGAAAGTCAGATGCAGCCCACCTCACATCTTGGAAACAGGTATCATTCGACTATGTAAGTGGTATCGTAACAGCCAAGATGGGGGCGAATGAAGATGCTGGTCTCGATAACTTACAGGGCACGCATATCTCACGCTACATTCAGCTATATGATAAGGTACGTATTCTTGTAAAATTCGACGGTAATGCGAATTTGAGCAAGCCACGTTTCTATGACTATGATGGAGAAGATAAGCAGCCTGATACACGACTGTCAACTTATAAACCTCGTCTTAATGGTGCAGAGTTAAACGATAAAACATCTGTTGAGAGCGGTTGGAATTTGACAAACGCAACAGTGGAACAGTTCCCTGAGGCTATCAGAAGCTATCCGAAGCGATGGACGAAAAACGAAACAAACTCTCATATTGAGCTACCATCCGCAACATCTAAGATGGAGAAGACTATTGCTATTCCAAGAGGTACGAGCAAAGTTGCTATCAAAGTGGAGTGTTGTATTTTCCCTAAGATTGCGACAACACGACCATTCAACGGACAGGATTACGTCTTTCCATCTGGGCGCAAAGCAAACTATGGAACTCTGACAGAGTCTGAAAAAGCGAAGTATATTAATACTGATTCTCCAACTATCAAGGAGTACGATTACGTGTGTCAAGACCTTGTGCTGACTATTAATGAGTATCACGTACAGAAGCAGCCTGTACAAGTAGGGTGGCAAGAGCTATATTTTGAAATCGAACTCAATGGCGATGAGGAAAGTCTTGCACTCGCAATCAGTAAGGAGGTTAGCTGGGCTAATTCAGAATTACCGATGTTGGTATATAACGTATCAGTACAGAAGGTGCGATAATTAGGATAAATAATATAATTAACTATGACGGAACTGATTTTAATTTTAACGCCTCTGTTGAGGTTAGTAGTTCAGTTCTGCTTATTAAATGGAAGTTATGGAAACGATAAATATTGGAAACAGAACAGATGGCATCTTGCGAATTAACCGCAAGAGCGACTTCCCTCTTGGCATAAGGTTGGCAGGGGGAGAGTTTCCTGATTACGACTTCACTTTGAGAGCCACGTCTGGAAGTGGGTTTACAGTGTTCAAGGCTGAAAGGCGGAACGGCATCTGCACTCATTGCAAGGTGTCTGATGATCAGCTTGTGGTGTTCTTTGACAATCATAACTTGGGCAAGGGTCGTGTGAAAATAGAGGTCTTTATAGACTTTCCCGATGATAACTTTTCAGACGGCTATCGTAGGGAGTGTTTCACCGCCACTTCTAACATAGAACTCGTTGACGACAATGGTGATGCTCTAAAACTCGGTATGCCCGACCCTATTGTGATTGAGAAGGAGGTCATTAAAGAGAAGAAAAGTATCTTAGTTTGGCAGATTTAGTAAACATAACAGAATGAGTGCTTTATAATTTCTATAAAATTCTTATAAACTTTTTATAAGCAAATTATAAGCACCCATTCGCAAAGGAAATAGATTATGGCAAATTTTACAATAGCGGAAATGGTACAATCCAACACCGCAGACAGATTAAAGATTAGCAACAACCCACCAGCAAGCGTAAGGGTTCATCTGACAGAAACAATTACGCTTTTAGAGTGTATTAGAGCAGAGTGGGAAGAATATTGTGAGAGATATTCTCTCGGTACGCCTGCAATCCGTGTGTCAAGTGGCTATCGCTCTCCTGAATTGAATAAGGCAGTAGGCGGAGTGAAGAACTCTGCACACGTTGAGGGATACGCAGCTGACTTGCAGCCTGTCAATGGTAAGCAAGATGAGTTTGAAAAGTTCTTTGCTTCGGAGTTCTCAAAGATGGGCTATGCTTATGACCAAATCATCATCGAGAAGTCGAAGACATCCCGATGGGTGCATGTAGGCTATAAGCGTGCTGACGGGAAGCAGAGAAGGCAGTGTTTCACATTAAACGTATAAGGATATGGGCGACAAAGAAATTAAATACTACGTGTATTCAATGTTAATCATCATTGGATTACTTGCGATGACGGCACTCTGCCTCACAAGCTGTTCGCATAGAGTGTATGTACCTGTGCAGTCTATCCGCACTGATACTATCTACATGTCAAGGAAAGATAGCGTACATATCAAGGATAGTTTAATCACTCGACAGGTGATTAACATCCGTGATAGTGTCGCTATTCATGACAGCGTGGTAATCGTCAAGGACGATCAAGGACACATCAAGGAAAAGTTAATTGTCCGCTATCGTGATAGATGGCATGCAACTCAGGACAATCTTACCCTCCAACGTCTGATTGACCGCTATAAAGCGAGCAATGATAGCTTGCGTGCAACAAAGACAGAATACAAAGAAGTTCCAATACCAGTAGAAAAGAAACTATCTCGGTGGCAGAAGATAAAGATGGATGTTGGTGGTTGGGCAATCGGTGCTATGTCGACCTTTCTACTTGCAATCATTGGCTATATCGTTGTTTGGCTGTTGAAGAAGTATAGGAAGATTTAATCCTTTCCAATGTTTGCAAGATTGGAAAGAATTTGCATAAATTCATTGAATAAATATTCCTTTTCTCTTGCATCTTTCACGATAATTTGCTAAATTTGTAGGAGAAAAGTATTGAATTTGTTTTGAATTGATTTAGGTTTTTAGTTATTTTTCAGGTAAGATTATTTTTAGGATAACCCTGCAATCCGTGAGGACAGGCAGGGTTTTTCGTATAAACATTAAATATTATATGCTTTAGTAGTCTTTTTTGTGTAATCAAGAATTTTTTTCATAGCTTCATCGGAATGCTTTCGCATTATTCGAATATAGTTGTATATAGGTCTATTTTGCTTCATGGATTGTCCTATCGTATATTCAAGTACCTCAAGAGGAATACCCAACTCAAATCCATATTGAACAAACGATTTTCTTGCCGAGTAGAAGCATAATCGATGTAATTCTAAGTTGTTACCTATTTTCTGTAACGTACGTGCAATGTATCTATTAAAGTTTCTGTAAGTAAATGAATACCCAAATTTAAGACTATTATCGTCTGATTTGTACTTGTTGATTATGCAAAGTGCTTCAACAGGTATCGATATTTCTATACGTTTATCTCCACGTTTCGTGTTTTTTGTTTTTGTACGTATGTATTCAATCTCTTTGTCGTTTGAGAACTTTATCGATAAAATGTCTATTAGGTTTACACCGCCAAGATAAAAAGACAGAAACCACAAGTCTTTTGCTATAGATTCTATCTTGCTCTGAGGAGTATACTCTTTTAGCTTGCAGAATTGCTCAACAGACAAATCGAGATTGCGTTCTAAAGACTGAGGTATCTTGCAATCTTGGAAAGGGGGTATGTCTTGCTTTACGAAATATCTTTTTCTTGCAAGATTTGTTAAGACACGTAATCTAACGAGGTACATTCCTGTAGTAGTCTGATTGAGCTTTTTCTTATTCCTCAAGAATCTTTCAAAGTTACTAATCGTTGTAGGTGTTATATCCTTAGCTGCTATGTCACCTTTCGTAAATTCAGTAAAGTATTTACCACACCTTTCTATAAGCTCAGCATAGCCGATTCTTTTGTCTTCTCTTAGTTCTTTAACGTACTCTTTACAAATTACACCTATTGCTATGTTTTCGTCTTTCTCAGAGTAGTTAACGAGTCTATTCTTTAACTCCCTTGACGATAACATAGCAAGTCCATTTGTGTCATTTAGAATTTCTTGATACTTGTTTAATAGATTGCGAAGCTGCATGTTTATAATGTCAGCATCGAATCTCTTTACTACTTGACCATTTTTGAATTGGGACAAATCGTCTATAATATAGGGTGTGATAATATAAGATGTTTCATGACGATGTCTTACAGCAATGCGTATTTTGTGCTTTCCATTAGAAAGCTGCTTTGCTTTAAAAATTGTTGGAGAAAGTGTTGCCATAATGTTCTGTTAAAATTAAAGGATACTCAAAAGTAACGCAGTTTACGTCAGATTTGAGAAAATAATCTCTTTTTTTTTAACTAATATAGGCGTAAGTCAGAAAAAGAAAATGCCCTAAACTAAGGATGTTTGGGCATTTCTTTCAAGTGATTCGCATGGGGCTCGAACCCATGACCCCAACATTAAAAGTGTTGTGCTCTACCAGCTGAGCTAGCGAATCTCCCTATGCTTTTATAAAGCGAGTGCAAAGGTAACAAGAATTTCTGATAATTCCAAATTATTTATAACTTTTCTTGTGCCTTTTTATTATTACATGGCTATTAGATGAAATCTTTTAGTGTGAGACATGATGATTTCCAGCAGGATAAGAGTTAACCCCAAATCGGTTATGTATAATTCTTATTACTATGGTGTTGTTTCTTAATATCTTTTATTTTCTTATCGGCATCTTGTGTGTCTTTGTAACTTGACGTAGCCCGTTACGCCTGCGTTACAACGACAGGCAATCTACTTGATAAGAAAACAAAATATGTTTAGGCTCTAATGACTGATTTGGGTTAAACTAACATATCATGCGATACAATCTTAGTTAGAGTAGTTTATTTTCTGTTTATTTTATATTTGTAAAATATTTTGAGTTATCTCGTTATTAATATATGTTCTTTTAGCATTCAATTAACGCCCAATAGGCTTTCAAAAGACGCCCTTTTGAGGTCTTACTAACGCCCTTTAAGAAGCCTATTAAGCATCTTTTGAAATGCCTTAACTTAAGTGGTTGATTCCCTGTTGGTTAGAAAGATGATGTTTGCATGTGTTTTTCGTCCTTATTTTAATAGGTTCATTTAGATTTATGTAAAGTCTTTTCAATGCGGTATGTATAGTTGAAGTATTTCATGATGAGATTTTCAATGTAGGCAGATGAGAGATATAAATGAGTTTATGAATGATAATTACACCGTTAATTGGATCCTAAAACAGCATCAGATTGAGCTCTGCATGATGAAAATGTTAATACAAAAGTAATTCTGTGATTAACTCAAAAAGTTGCTTTTATAGTTGCTTTGTAAAAGATAAAATACTATATTTGCGGCGTAAGATTGATTATTTAATCTGTTACTAAACAATCTAATGTGGTATTATCCACTAATCTATTACTAATATCTAAACTATGTAGCCGATGAATGTATTAGACTATGTAAAAGCGTTCAATGAGTTTTTGTGGAATAGTTTTCTCATGTACGCATTGTTAGGAGTAGGCATTTTCTATACTGTCTACCTTGGCTTCCCACAGATTCGCCATCTAAATTTGGCGTTTAAGTATGCTTTTGGTCCAATATTCAAGAAGCGAAAGCCTGGTGAAACAAAAGTTAATTCATTCCAAGCATTAGCCACAGCTGTAGCCGCTCAAGTTGGTACTGGTAATATTGGTGGTGTGGCAACAGCTATTGCAAGTGGTGGTATGGGAGCTATTTTCTGGATGTGGGTATCTGCATTGTTAGGAATGAGCACCATTTTCTCTGAGGCAGTACTTGCCCAGAAGTATAAGAAAGAGTATCATGGCGAGACGGTCGGAGGCTCAGCCTATTATCTTTATTATGGACTTGGTAGTAAGTGGCTTGCTGTTTGTTTTTCTGTTGCTATTGTTCTTGCGTTGGGATTCGTTGGAAATATGGTACAAGCAAACTCTATCTCAATAGCTTTGAATAATGCTTTCCATATACCTTCTTATATTATAGGTATTGTTTTAGCAGCTGTTGTGGGTGTAGTAATTATTGGAGGACAACGCCGAATCACCGCTATTGCCGAACTTTTAGTCCCTTTCATGGCGGTTGTGTATATCTTGGGTTCGCTTGTTATCATTTATATGTTTGCTGATCAGTTGCCTCATGTTATCCGTACAATCTTCCAAGATGCTTTCTCTATGAAGTCAGCAGCAGGTGGAGCCGCTGGTACGGTGATGAAATATGCCATTCGCTATGGTGTTGCTCGTGGTCTGTTTTCGAATGAGGCAGGTATGGGTTCAACACCTCATGCTCACGCTTTGGCTGATGTTAAAGACCCTTCTGAGCAGGGATTTGTAGCTATGGCAGGTGTTTTTGTTGATACCGTTCTTATCTGTACATCAACAGCTTTTGTCATTATGCTGACAGGTTCTTTCCAAAATCTAAGCTTAAAATCGGTTGCTATTACGCAAGAAGGTTTCGAGATAGCTTTTGGAAATGGTGGAATTATCTTCCTTGCCATCAGTCTAATCTTCTTTGCTTTCACAACAATTATTGGGTGGTATATGTTTGCTGAGATGAATATCAAGTTTATGTTTGGTAAGAAGGGTATTCTTTCTTATCGTGCACTTGTTGTTCTCTTTGTCTTTCTTGGCTGTCTTTTTGCAGCAGATATGGTATGGGAATTGGCAGATACCTTCAATGGTCTGATGGTAATTCCTAACCTTATTGGTATTATTTTCCTTGCACCTCAGGTAAAGAAAATATACAAGAACTTCTTGGCAAACAGAAAAGAAAATAATTCTTAAGCCTTTTGTCAACTTCTATCGTTATTTTCTTTTGATGTTTCTTCTTATTATGTTGAAACCAATCAATTGAAGAATAAATAGCTATTTTGAGCGGTGAGCTACATGTTGGTATGTGCTCATCGTTCTTATGATTAGGCTTAGTAGTTATAATTATCCTTTTAAGCTAAACTGCCTGTTAAAGCCTAAACTGCTTTTGTTTTATAATTGAGCAGCTTGTCTATCTTTGGGTTAAAGGTATAGCGAGCTATATTAAGTTACATAAATAGACAATCAATATAGAATTATGGTATAATGTATATATTTATAACGCTTATGTAAATAACAATTATTTGAAAATACGGATGCTATTTTGTACCTTTGTAACTAATCCTGATTATTATAGTATGTTAAGATCATGATTGGATGAAACAGTATGAAGCAAATCAATAATACAAAAATGAAAAGTACCTTTGTAACTAAGATGGTAAAGCCAATAGAAGAGAATCCTCTTTTCTTTATGTTTATGCTGTTGGTTGGTGCCTTTACGAATGTGAGTCATCGTAATGTTTTTGGTTATATAGAATTGATTGCAGATGTATATATTATTTGTTTTTTACTGAGCCTTTGTCAACGAACAATACGTCAAGGGTTGGTGATTATGTTGAGTTGTATTATTTATGTGGTAGCCATAATAGATACTTGCTGTAAGACACTCTTTGATACTCCAATTACACCGACAATGCTTCTTTTAGCGCAAGAAACTACAGGCAGAGAGGCTACAGAGTTTTTCTTGCAATATCTTAATCTAAAACTTTTCTTTTCCGCAGCTGATATTATTCTTTTTCTTGCACTCTGTCATATTGTTATGGCGGTAAAGAAGATGACATTTCCAACCTCTTATCTCAAGCAACCTTTTGTTGCCTTTGCTTTAATGTTTACAATCTTTGTAGGAATAGCTTTAAGTGTTTATGATAAGGTTCAGCTTTATAGAGTTAAGAATCTCTCAGAACTTGAGGTTGCGGTTACTAATGGGTTTGCACATCTTTATCATCCAGTCGAACGTATTGTTTATGGACTTTATTCAAACCACTTGATAGCAAAGCAGGTTGATGGAGTCATTATGGCTAATCAGCAAATAAAAGTAGATTCATGTTCTTTCACATCTCCTACAATTATACTTGTTATAGGTGAGAGTGCCAACCGACACCATTCTCAACTGTATGGCTATCCCTTGCCAACAACGCCTTATCAACTTGCCATGATGAATGGTAAAGATTCGTTAGCAGTGTTTACTAATGTTGTTTCACCATGGAATCTAACGAGTAAAGTGTTCAAGCAAATTTTCTCATTGCAATCCGTTGATGAGAAAGGTGATTGGAGTAAGTATATACTCTTTCCAGCAGTGTTTAAGAAAGCGGGGTATCATGTCAGTTTCTTGTCTAATCAATTTCCGTATGGTATTAACTATACACCTGATTGGACGAATAATCTTGTAGGTGGTTTCTTCTTAAATCATCCACAGTTAAATAAGCAAATGTTTGATTATAGAAATGTCATGATTCATAACTATGATGAGAATCTATTAAATGATTATAAAGGTATCATTAGCTATAAGAAGCCACAACTGATAATCTTTCATCTTTTAGGACAGCATTTTCAATATTCATTGCGTTGTAAAAGTAATATGAAGAAGTTTGGAATAAAGGATTATAAACGTATGGACTTGACAGATAAAGAGAAACAAACTATTGCAGACTACGATAATGCAACGCTTTATAATGATTTTGTATTGAACAAGATAGTAGAACAGTTCCGTAACAAGGATGCCATTATTGTCTACTTGTCTGACCATGGAGAGGATTGCTATGGTAAAGATGTAAATATGGCTGGTAGGTTAACTGAAGTAGAACAAATCAATCTCAGGAAGTATCACGAAGAGTTTGAAATACCTTTTTGGATATGGTGTTCGCCTATATATAAGCAGAGACATCGCAAGATTTTTACGGAAACATTGATGGCAAGAAGTAATAAGTTTATGACAGATGATCTACCACATCTGTTGCTTTATCTGGCTGGAATAAAGATAAAAGACTACTTCGAAGAGAGGAATGTCATCTCTCCAAGTTTCAACAGCAATCGTCGTCGTCTTGTTTTGAAGACTATTGACTATGATAAAGCGTTATATCAATAAGACGTTTTTATAGTGCTGTTTGGTAGAGTTGTCCTATATTAGTTCTTTATAAAGCATTTTACAGTCTTCTTTATAATAACCAAAACGAGACTCTTTGACAATCTTCAGCTGATGTGTTGTCATTCCGCACATAGCGTGTTGATGGTCCGCACGTGTTGTGTTGTTGGTTAACACCAATTGTGCTGAGCGCTAAACATCTTGCAAAATGTCACCAAAGTAGGTTCAACTTATTGTTATAAACAAGTTGTACTACAAAGAACTTACTTCACCTGTTGGGTCAGTAGCTTATTTCGTAAAGTTGATAAGATACCACTTCAAGGAGATACTATTCTCTCTTTTATCCTATAAGAGTAGAATGATGCAGTTGAAATAAAATCAATGAATAACTTATATCTACTTAAACTAACCACTCTTATTTTCTTTTTTCACCCTCCACGATTGGTTTCTGTGCATTCATTTTGTGTAATTTAGATGTGAGATGTCTGTAAAGGCGAGCAACGAGTTGAGGATGCGAAGAGGCAAGGTCGTTCTTCTCAGACAGGTCGCTGGATAGATTGTATAGTTCTTTTTGACCAGTGAGATACGAATAAATCAATTTCCATTGCCCTTCACGAATGGCACAATTAAGACTGATTCCCAATCCCTCTCCATCCCAAATGTTAGGATAGTTCCATATCAGTTGTCGCTTCTTATTACCTTGTTGTTTACCACGAAGAATAGGTGTAATGTCTTGTCCGTCTATTTTTTGTGGTACATGATAGTTCTTAATTCCAGCCATGGAGAGTAAGGTAGGGTAGAGATCCTCTATGATGATAGGTGCATGAGAGCGAGTATTTGGTTTTACAATATTATTCCATTTTACAATAAAGGGAACTCTTATACCTCCTTCATACAGAGAACCTTTACCACTCTTGAGTGGTGCATTCTGCGTGTAAAGTTCTCCATCCCGCCAATAGGATGATGAGGCGAGTCCTCCATTATCGCTCATAAAGATGATGATAGTCTCTCGCTTAAGTCCTGCCTTTGCGACCCATTCCATGAGATCTCCCAAACTTTTATCCATTCCTGCAATCAATGAAGCGTAAGCAGCTTCCTTTTCCGAAAGACCACGTGCACGATACGTAGGGTAAAAACGCATATCTCGATCGATTGGTACGTGCACAGCGTAATGAGACATATAGAGATAGAAAGGTTGGTCGTATTTCTTAGCCTTCTCTAATGATGCTATTGCCTCTTGTGTAAGGGCTTCTGTAGCAAAGATACCAGTACCCCAATAACGTTCCAAGCCTGGGATAGCGAATGGAGATGTGGGTTTGCCATCTTTTGTAAAACCATAGTTACGTTCGCTTAAATAGGTAGCTAATCCACCAGCTGCCGTACCTGTAATGTTTATGTCAAAGCCAAAATGGTACGGATTCTCACCCGGAGTGTCAATAGCTCCCCAGTGTGCTTTTCCGCAATGTATGGTATGATAGCCTGCATTTTTTAGGAGTTGTACAAAGGATATAGCCTTTGTAGTATGTGCGACATTACCGCTTTGCGCAATACCATTATAATTCCAATCAGGTAATGTTACGCCTTCTCGTTTCCCATCTGTCATCTTATCGCGATGTAAAGTCCAATTCGTTACTCGATGGCGAGCCATATTCATACCTGTCATCAGACTACATCTGGAGGGCGAACTGATAGGAGTTGCATAAGCATCTGTAAACATCATCCCCTCGGAAGCAAGACTTTCCATGTTAGGTGTATCGTATTTCCGATTATTGGCAGTAATCGAATCGGCAAAGGGAAGGGATGTGTCTTGCCATCCCATGTCGTCTACCATGAACAAGATAATATTGGGTTGTGTATTTACTTGTTGTGCTTTGGCTGGGAAGGAAATGCCGAGAGCAGCTATTGAAGTTGTAACTAATAGGGTAGAAGAGTGCTTTGAATTATATAAGGTATAGTTGTTCATTGTTGTATCAATCATTGATAGGGGTTTTTAGATAGAGTACAAAGTTAAAAAGAAAGTTGCTAATCACCACATAAATATGATGAAGTTCTTAAATTCTTTTGCTATAAAGTTGTTGAGAGTGTCCTATAGTAGATGCATGATATGGTTAAACTACCAAATATATAGGGATACATCAAGGGGCATAAAGGGAGAAATCTATTTGTGTAATATAGTAAATAGGATTCTGTCTGGAATGGTCTTAATAAAAAAAAGTCAGACTGCGGACAGTCTGACTTAATTGTATCATTTTTCTAAACAAAGAACGATGGTTATAAACACCTTTATTTCTTTACTGCCCATTGGAATGTACTACATGGTAATCCTACCTCATTCACAAGGTTGGCACGTGTAAAAGGTTGCCATCCATAACGAACATAGAGTGGGCGTGTTACAGAAGACGACTTAACAAGAATTGTGTTAGATGATGTTATTTGTGCTTCTGCTGGATAATAGATGCCATCTGCACCTGCTACCTCAAAGCCAATAAGGCGGCTGCCCTTAGCTGATAGTGACTTTGCGTGAATAAACTGCAATTCAATTCCATTGTCTTTTGCTGATACAGAATGACAGATAGGACCATCAGATTCTATGTTGTAGTTATAACTATGGTGTAAAGCCTGTAAGCCAAGTCGCTCACCGACAGGCTTTTTGTTCGTGTAATGTACATCTAAGGAATCACCCACATCTGTTGTAACAGCCATCCATGTATTACGTAGTCTTGATGCCATACGACGCTGAGAATCACGGAAACGTGGCCATGAAGGACGATTCAGGCTGGAGAGCTGTACGAAATAAAATGGTAGCTCTGGGTCATGGAAGAAGTTACGCCAACTCTTCTGTAACATCGGGAAGAGACGTTCGTGTAGTTCCATGTTATGTGCATTGGACTCACCTTGGTACCAAACAATTCCCTTGATACTATATCCCTTTAGTGGAAGCATACCAGTCTCGAACATATAGGCTGGTGCATAAGGATGACGTTGCAGTGGGTTCTTACTTACACTGATGTTTTGCAATGCTCGCTCACGTGCCCATTTCATGCCGAAATCTCCATGATACCAATCACGAAGAATAGCTGGCATATGTTGTTCTAACGTATGGCGGTCAATCCATGACTCTGTAGTGGTACCACCAACAGCATTACAGATGATACCTACTGGGACCTGCAAACTGTCTGCTAACTTCTTTCCAAAGTGATAAGCTACAGCTGAGAAGCCACCCAAAGATTCTCGAGAGCAGTTACGCCATGGTCCAATATGGAGGTACTGATGACGATTGACAGAGTCGCAAGCATTAGCAGACCATGCTATGGCAGTTGTTGGGTAGATAGCTGACATATTAAAAAGATGTAAGTGTGTCTGACTGTCAGCCTCATTCAAGTCTTGAGTCTTGCTCTGTACAGCATTTACTGGTAACTCCATGTTTGACTGTCCTGAGCAAAGCCATACTTCACCAACGTATATGTCTTTGATAGTAAGCTTTTCTTTCTTCGTACTTATTTGGGCTTTATAAGGTCCACCAGCTTTCTCAGCAGGGAAGGTTATCTTCCACTTTCCTGCATCATTTGTTATAGCTGAAAGCATATGCCCATTGAAGTTGACCTTAACAGTTTCACCTGCATTTGCTTTTCCACGGAAAACAATAGGTTTGTTGCGCTGAATAACCATACCATCGGTATACAATGGAGACAGGGCAAGCCCACCATAGTTGCCTGTCAAGGCTCCATAGACCGTCTCTGCAATAATCTTTGCGCCCTCAGCATTCGGGTGAATAGCATCGGCAAGAAGATCGGGACGACTATATAGAGGTGTATTTAAGTCAATGAGTGGAACTCGTGTCGCTGTCGCCACTTGTCGTATATGTTTCTGAATCTGCGCATACCAGTCGCGTGTACCACTCTCAAAACGTGGATGACGCTCAAAGATAGGGGTCATAAGACAAATCCAAATCTTTGCTTTAGGATTCGCCTGACGGAAACTATTAATCAGACGGATGTAATCAGCATTAAATTCTTCACTGTACTCAGGCCAGTTTCGTGGGTCGGTATCATTGAGTCCAAGATGGATAATGATAAGGTCTGCCTTGAAGTTCAAAGCGTCTTGGTACTCTTGTTGGTCGACATAGGGACGATGTCCATGTTGTAGTAGTGTAGTTCCAGAGTGTCCGAAGTTTCTGACTTCATATTTATCTCCTAACATCTTCTGTAGTTGTGCTGGATAACAATTCTTTTCTCTATCGATAATTGTCATTCCCCATGTCACACTATTTCCTACACATGCTACCTTGATTTTGCCGCCAGCAACAGCAGTCAAAACCATAAGGAGCATTCCAAACAACACGATTGTTCTTTTCTTCATAATCATTTATAAATGTAGTAATGGAAGGTTTTGCTTTTACTTAATATTTAACTTATACATAAATTCTTTGCAAAGTTAATTATAATCTATGAATAAAGAAGACACTATGGATAACAAAAGCATTTTAATGGATAAATTATTATACAAAAGGATCGGTGGTGTTATGAAAAAGTATAGACGCACAACTATTCATATAGCATTACAAAAGGCTATTAATATACAAGTGGAATAACTTAAATTTCTGAACTTTTAAATAACAAAAAACCTTATGAAACAAGAGGTTTGAGACTTATTTCGTTAAAAATAGATTTTGCATAAACATGTGTCCGCACACATCATTATAATGAAAAAATAATCTACTAAAAGTTTGCATGTGACGCGAAAATAATATATCTTTGTGATTGTTATCCTGAAAACAATCTTTTACCTTTAAAAGACTAATACCTATTGAGTAAAGAAAGCGATCACCTGTGAAGGTCATCGCTTTTTCTTTTTAGCTCTAATATAGACGTATGAAATTATGCGCTTAAGAGTATAGACTTGCAACTGGGTCTTTAGGACTGACCCGGACTGACCCCTTATAAGGAGGTTATAATGAATAAAAAAAGAGCGGCCTCTTGCGAGAACCGCCCTGATGAAAGGAGGAGTGGTACCACCAGGAATCGAACCGGGGACACAAGGATTTTCAGTCCTTTGCTCTACCAACTGAGCTATGGCACCAAAGGTAGTACTTTTATTTTATTCCTCCAAGTTTTTCAAAAAAAAAATGTTTCTATTTACATCCTTTAACAAGTTGGCTATTTCTCGTTTTTAGGCCAACCTTGTGCCTTCAACTCAAACTCGTTACCATCACGAGCAATAAGGAATGCACCCAAGCTTTCCTTTGTTATATAACCTATCTGTCTGATATTCTCCATCTTATCAATCTTCTCATGATCGCCAATAGGTACTGTAAAAAGAAGTTCATAGTCTTCTCCACCATTTAAAGCAGCTGTTGTAAGGTTCATATTGAACTCTTCGCAGGTTGCTGCAGTTTGATAATCGATAGGAATATTCTTTTCATAAATTCTACAACCGCAGTGACTTTTTTCGCAAATATGTTTTAATTCACTTGCCAATCCATCTGAAATATCAATCATAGAGGTTGGATGTATGCCTGCTGTACGCAGTTGACTGAGTACAGCACCACGTGCTTCAGGTTTCAACTGGCGGTCAATAAGGTATTCTTTTCCTGCAAAGTCTGGTTGGAAATCCTCTATTGCTGCTCGTTCCTGGCGTAATGCTTCAAGTCGTTTCTCGTCTTTATTGCTTTGCGCTTCCTTTACCTTATTATTATACTCTTGCACTTGTTGGTAATAAACAGTCTTTTCACGTTCGAGAATTTGCAAGCCCATGTAGGCCGAACCAAGGTCACCGGTAACGCAGATAAGATCGGTCTCATTTGCTCCACTACGATAGACGATATCATCTTTTGCAGCTTCACCAATACAAGTGAGGTTAATAGCAAGTCCCGTATATGAAGAAGTCGTGTCACCTCCAACAATGTCTACATTCCATTTAGCACAAGCTTTGTTCAATCCAGCATAGAACTGATCAAGGTCTTCTACTTTGAAACGTTTTCCAAGCCCTAATGAAACGATGAGTTGCCGTGGCTGTCCATTCATAGCGAATATGTTACTCATAGCTATCATAGCCACCTTGTAGGCAAGATGTTCCATGTCTATGTAAGTTAAATCGAACTGTACACCCTCCATGAACATCTGTGAAGAAACAAGTGTTTCTTTATCTGAATAGTGTAAAACAGCAGCATCATCACCCACGCCCATAATGGTAGAGTTGTTGATTGGTTGTATGTCTTTTGTGAGACGGTTGATTAGTCCGAATTCACCAAGGTCTTTTATTTCCATTTACTTTATTAATAGCTTATTGATATAATGTCTAAGACGTCCTTTATCTATGAATTATAGAATAAAGAACGCCTTAGTTTCTTTTTATATTTATATGCCTTATGAGCGTTTAATCATCTCACGCATAATCTCTGTCATACGTGGCTGTGCAGCGTTTGCAGCTTCCTGAACCTCTTCGTGGCTAACTTTTACAGGAACATCAAAGCCACCAAGGTCAGTGATTACACTGATGCCGAACACCTTAATACCACTATGGCGAGCAACGATAACCTCTGGTACGGTACTCATGCCAACAGCATCACCTCCCATCTTGTGGTACATACGGTATTCTGCAGGTGTTTCAAAGGTTGGTCCTTGTACGCCCATGTAAACTCCATGCTGGACTTCGATGTTCTTCTCCTTAGCAATAGAGTCTGCTAAATCAACCAATTTATGGTCGTATGCCTCGTGCATATCTGGAAAACGAGGACCTGTAGGGAAGTTACGACCACGTAGCGGATGTTCTGGGAACATATTAATATGATCTGTAATAATCATGAGGTCACCAATCTTGAACGATGGATTCATACCGCCAGAAGCGTTTGAAACAAACAATGTTTCAATGCCTAACTCGTGCATTACACGAATAGGGAAGGTAACATCCTTCATGTTATATCCTTCATAGAAGTGGAAGCGACCTTTCATAGCCATGATATCCTTACCACCAAGTCGTCCAAAGATAAGGCTACCAGCGTGACCTTCTACTGTTGAAACTGGAAAATTTGGTATATCTTGATAAGAAAATGAGTAGCTATCGGTTATCTCTGAAGCTAATTGTCCGAGGCCTGTGCCCAGAATGATGGCTGTCTTTGGACTTGTGGTCATCCTCTCTTTTAGCCAAGATGCTGTTTCTTGATTACTTCGTCTGATAATTTATCAATATCAACAAGACGTGCCTTATCTTTCTCTGTTGTGACGATCAATTTTGGTTCAGGCATTTTAGCAAAGGTCTCGTTAATACGATGAATATCCTTTGTTGTGAATGCATGATGGTCTGGGAACGATAGTGTTGTCAGTGCATTGTTTCCTGTGAAAGAGTTTAAATCCAACTCCAATTGCTTTGGTGACATGATACCAGCAAGCAGCAAGATATTTTTTCCTCTTATCTCTGTGAGTGGTATATTTCTTCCTTTACTGAAGATAGGTTCCAAATCACAATAGTCTAACGTCGTAAAATAAAGCTGTTGGAAAGGGTAGAGTTCCATAGCTTTACTCAATACACGATAGTCTATTGGGTTTAGACTCTTAGGACACTTTGTGATAATCACAATATCTGCACGATTTTTTCCTGAGAGTGGTTCTCGTAATCTACCAGCAGGAAGAAGTTTGTCATAGATGATAAGTCGATGATAATCAACTAACAGAATATTGATACCAGGATGTACATATCGGTGCTGAAAAGCATCGTCTAAAAGGATTACATCTGTATCTTTTGTTTCCTCGTCAGATGTTAATCGGTCTATTCCCTCACATCGCTTTTTATCAACTGCAACACGAATTTCAGGGAACTTTGTCTTCATTTGATAGGGCTCGTCACCTATCTCCCGCATAGGAGTATTCTCGTTTGCTAATACGTATCCACGACTCTTACGTTTATAGCCACGTGAGAGAACAGCCACCTTCATTTTATCCTTCAGTAATCGGATAAGATATTCTACGTGGGGAGTTTTGCCAGAACCACCCACGGTAATATTACCAACAGATATGACTGGAATGTCAAACTGTCGGGATTTGAGAATGTTCAGTTCAAATAACTCATTGCGCAGTCTTACTCCAAGCCCATAGAGCCAGCTGAAAGGCAATAGCCATTTGTTTATTTTGATGTGGTCTCCTTCCATATATGATTAATGGATATTAGGATAAAATGGCAAACGTGCCTGAATTGCACTCCGTTGATCAATCGTCTTTAAGAGTGTGAATGGCTCATAATAGTCACCTAAGTTAGCACGTAACTGTTGGCTGAGGTAATTATTAGGATTCGTTTGCTCCATCATTTGCTCTAAGAAGTTAGGCTCCTTAGGGTAAGCACATTTTCTATAATTTGGTAGTTTAGCAAGTTGTGCAGCTTTTGCTACAGCAACATCCAATCCACCAAGCTGATCAACAAGTCCTATCTTTTGTGCATCTTGACCAGTAAACACATGTCCCTGTGCTACCTTCTCAACCTGTTCTTCAGTCATCTTACGTCCTTCTGCCACACGGTGACGGAAGAGTTTATAGCCACGATTTACATATTGGCTAAGATATGACATTTCTTCTTCTGTGAAAGGACGAGCGCGTGTGCCGAAGTCTGCATATTTGTTGGTTTTAACTTCATCAAACTTTAAACCCAGTTTTTCTCTTAGCAGACCGCTAACATCAGGGAACATACCAAAGATTCCTATAGAGCCTGTAATTGTAGTAGGCTCAGCAACAATCCAGTTGGCTGGTGCTGACATATAATAGCCACCAGAAGCAGCCATTCCACCCATACTAACAACGACAGGTTTCAACTTCTTCAGTTCCATAATCTGATGCCAAATTTGCTCTGATGCATAAGCGGAGCCGCCACCAGAGTTGACACGTACGACAACAGCCTTAACGTCTTTATCTTTTGCTAACTCTTCCAAATCTTTGCAAACAACTTGTGCGTCAATCTGATGACCTTGTGAGAAGAGACCTCCTACAACACCATCAACAATATCACCATAAGCATAGTAGACTGCAACTTCATTTTCCTTATCACCTTGGTTCTTGTCCTCAGTGTTCACCATGTCAGCAATAGTAACCTGATTGATGTCTTTGTCAGCCGCAATACCTAATTGCTTTTTGACGATTCCTTTTATCTGGTCTGTATAAACTAAGCCATCAACGAGCTTTAATTTTACATATTCTTGTGGGTCAGCAAAGGTTATCATACTGTCAGCGTATGCGTTCAGTTGTGCTACTGACAAACCTCTGCTTGCGCCAACTTCCTTTGTAATATTGCCCCAGATACTGTTTAAATAGGCTGATGTTTGCTCACGATTAGCATCACTCATCTTGTCGCCAGTGAACATCTCGGTTGCGCTTTTGTAAGCACCAACCTTTACTACCTGCATCTTTACACCGAATTTTGCCAAGAGGTCTTTAATGAAAACTGGTTCAGAAGCTAATCCGTGCCAGTCAATCTGTCCTTGTGGATTAAGATAAACTTTATCAGCAACAGACGACAAGTAGTATGTACCCTGTGTATAGGTGTCAGCGTAAGCAATAATCCACTTTCTACTCTTCTTGAAATCGAGTAGTGCTTTACGCAATGCCTGCATAGAAGCATATGAATCAGACGCAAACGCACCTGCTTCTATGTATATACCCTTTATTTTATTGTTGTCTTTAGCTTTTCTGATTCCTTCAAGCATATCGTCAAGACCCAAACTATTTATTTGAGAACCTTGTAGCTGACTAAGAAAATTATTTTCACTTCTCTCTGACATCTGTCCTGAAAGATTCAATACAAGTACTGAGTTGTCTTCAGGTTCTTTGGTTGTATCCTGCGATGCAATCATACCAACAATAGTGAAAAGTGCAAAGAGTCCTGTAACGATGCTAAACAACATCATTCCAAAGAAAGAAGCAAAAACAAATTTGAAAAATTGTTTCATAAAGAGGTATATAATTATAGTTTATCTTGCAAAGATATATATAATAGATGTAAAAACCAAATTATTCACGAATTCTTAATAACTTTGCAGTCAATATGAAGCATATTATTTTAGCAATAGATAGTTTTAAAGGTTGTCTCTCTTCTGTTGAAGCTGAAGATGCTGCTGAACAGGGTCTTCGTGAGCGGTGGCAGGAAGTTAAGGTTGTAAAGGTTCCTGTCACGGATGGGGGAGATGGAATGTTAGAAGTCTTTTTACAGTTATTCGACTGTAAGGAGATTACTATTAATTGCCACGATGCACTCATGCGTCCCATTCAAGCGAGCTATGCCGTATGTGCAGATAATACGGTCGTCATAGAGACGGCTTTGTCGTGTGGCATAAATCTTCTTAAGCAACAGGAATTGAATCCTTTACGTTCAACCACTTATGGATTAGGTGAACTCTTAGCAGACGCACTTCAAAGAGGGTATAGAAAGTTTATTATCGGACTTGGAGGGTCGGCTACAAGCGATTGCGGGCTTGGTATGTTGGCTGCTTTGAAAGACATTTTTGGTAAGAACTGGCGTGATAATTTTTTACGAGATTTAGATATAACCTTAGCTTCAGATGTAAATAATCCTCTCTTTGGTGAACGTGGTGCTGCTGTCATTTTTGGTCCACAGAAGGGAGCGACACCAGAAATGATAGCTTGTTTGGATCGTCGAGCACGTACTTTTGCACGTATGGCTGCTGCTCAGTTAGGTTTTGATTGTTCTTTGAATAACGGTGCTGGAGCTGCAGGTGGATTGGGTTATGCTTTTATGCAGTTTATGAATGCTAAGATGCGTTCAGGTGCAGATGTTCTTTTAGAAACTGTCAATTTTAATTCACTTATAGAAGATGTAGATTTGATTATAACAGGGGAGGGTAGTGCAGATAGTCAGACATTAATGGGAAAGATACCGATAAGGGTTTTAGAATATGGTCTTCGCAAGAATGTTCCTGTTATGCTTATAGCTGGGAAGGTAAAGGATGTGGCAGCTTTACTTAAAGCAGGCTTCTCACAAGTTCAATGTATTACACCAACGGATATGATGCTTACAGAAGCAATGAAGCCTACCGTTGCAAAAGAGAATATTCGAAAAGCTATTATACAGTTAAATTAAGGTTTCCGATATGGGGAGTAATAAAGCAGACTAAAGTTAGTGATATAAGCATTGTTGTTTTAATTTTATTTTGCTGTCACTTTTAACACTTCATATAAAGATGCTGCAAATCAATGATTTATAAGCTCTTTTTGGATGATATCAGTGACAGGAAAATATATTTTGAATAAATTGTTTTGTTCTGTAAACTTTATTCATCGTATCGAACAACTCTTCGGCAATCCGCCCGATAGTGAGGGGTGGCTTGATAACGAAGCTTTATGTAGGGATATTCAGAATTTTCTTAACTAATTGTTTGTCAGCATCATATATTATTTGTACCTTTACATACCCCCCCGAACGACCGATCACGGGCAGAATCGGTGGAAAACTTAAAAAATACTTGAGTTCGGGATAAGTTTAGTATGAAAAAAGTTCCAACTGCCTTGATTTTTCCACATACACTGGCAGTGCCTCTGGCTTGTTCTCAAAGAAGC
>QWCT01000370.1_pt1 | contig 55355 bp, 56 predicted proteins | sample 1972681 | NCBI WGS metagenome assembly QWCT01 (sample SAMN09866701, study PRJNA288562) | Human oral metagenome isolate pre3_saliva, whole genome shotgun sequencing... | isolation source: mouth | host: Homo sapiens | place: USA: California
CTCCGATCTTCGCCTCCAGCGCGTCCAGTCCGTCGTCGTCGGTGACCTGCGCCCCCTTCGCTCGCAGGGCATTGATTATGTTGCGTCGGTGGCTGTCAAGCTCCATAAGCTGGTCAGCCGATAGGGTCTGTTCGTTCATCGGGGCATCCTTTCCTTTGTTAATGCGATAGAGGTACTGCGTTGTCGTGGCGTTTATGATTGCATACTGCGCTTCGGTGAGCTTGGTGGCATCCTTGGTGGTCTTGCGGTAGGAGTCATAGGCGCTGTCTCCCTTTTCACCCTTCGTACCAGCAGGTCCAGCAGGTCCAGCAGGACCACGCTCTCCAGCTGGTCCTCTCTCGCCAGCAGGACCAGTAGGCCCTCTCTGTCCTTGTGGTCCAGTTGGCCCAGCGGGGCCAACGGGACCCGTAGGGCCTGGAGGCCCTTGCGGACCTGGGACACCCTGATCACCCTTGGGCCCTGGGTCGCCCTTTGGGCCTCTTTCTCCTGGTGCGCCTGGAGTACCAGGTGTGCCAGGTGTTACTGCTCCTCCTCCATTCTTAGGGATCAACTCCTCCGCGAACTGCGCCTCCGTCTTCGTGTACCCATGCTTCACAAGGATCTCATAGGCACTCGGACCACGGAGAGCTTCCAGTACCTTGGCTGTTACCTTTACAGGAGTTTCATTGCTCCCGTACTTAGTTATCTTGCAGATGGGTATCACCACCTCATAGTCGTGGTAGCCATCGTGATATGCTTCGTCGGGGATACGCCCATTAGCCGTCATCACACATACGCCTAAGCCGAGGCGTCGCGTAATATCCGCGGTCATCTCGACGATAAGCGTGTTGCCACTTATGCTCACGGGTGGCGTGGCACAGAGCGCGGTCCTCTCGTTGGTCACACTTACAGCGAGGTTCTCGAATAGTGCTGGGTCGAGCACCTCTCCCGACGGGTCTTTGATGAACTCTACGGGGATGAGCTTGTCTGTGCCTCGCTGGACAAGCTGTAATGCCCCCTTCGTCCCTGCTTCTGCTCTTCCGAATAGGCTCATAGTGTATTGGGGTTAATAGGTTTCTTCATCGTCATGTATCTCTTGCCGTCGTACTCCAGCACCTGCCCTCGGGGCTGCTTGTTTTTCCCTGCAATGGATACGTGTATCCACTCGCTGCGCCCCTCGGGGTGCTCCCATATCAGCTGATCGAAGCCCCCACGATCCCAAATGATATGGAGTAGCTTCTTCAATAGCTTGTGGTCGCGTGGTACGATGTCGGCAGCTTGCCCCAGCACGTGCTGGCTATCCGCAACACCGCCAACGGCTTTGTTGAGCTTAGGCACTCGGAGGCCTGAGCGCACGATAATAGGATTGGCAAACTCCTCGCGTACCCCGTCGAGATACTCCATGAGCCGCTCGAGGTACATGATCTGATCCTTGTTGGGGTCGTTGGGTATGCCGAGACGGATAGCGGTGTCGCTGTGCGTCATCTCGGATAATGAAAAGTACTTGCTCATAGTCGTGTCGGTATTACTCTTCTCCTTCTTCTCTCTTTACTCGCTCGACAAAGATCTCTCGGATCTCTTCGACGTCCTTGTTGCGTATCGCATTGGCACCCTTTATGAAGCGTCGCATACTCTTCTCCATGCTCTGCGTGACGTTTCTGGGGCTATTCTCCCAAATACTCGTGAACTCCGTATGTATGATAAGTAGCGTAACGAACACAGATACGTATGGGAGCTCGTGCATGTGAACGTATGACCACGCATCAGACATAAGGAAAAGCCCATCGACAAAGCCTGCAAGAGCTACAAAGATGTAGTACATGACAAGTCTGAGGATGAATGAAGCGTAGCCCTTGCTGGACGCTCCGTTCCCGAACTTCTTGGCTAACTTCTTTGGGTCTCCCTCCAGCTTACCCTCGCTTACGATGATGCGAGCCTGCTTTTCGTCAAAGCGTTTGTCTCGCATAAGCGCAGACGCAAGGTCGAGGAAGCGCGCGATAGTCACACTCGCATAGCAGAAGATGCCGATGACCGCTGCGTGCGTTATCTCCGTCTTGGAAAAGGCGTCAGGGTCGAAGAAGTCGATAATACTCATAGTCTTTGGTTTTGGTTGGTTAGGTTGGTGCTGGTTAATAGTTGTCTCCGAATACTAAGAAGGTGAAGTCAATATCGCTATACAGCGTATTGTCGTACTTCGTGTAGACCTCGAATGAGTTGGTTGTTATTTTGCCTGCCTTTGCGTTGTGTCGACCGTTGCCCGCATCCATACATAGCACGGAGTATCGTGTGTGTCCGAGATCGTGCCTAACGGTGTATGTGCCGTTTCCCGTTCGGCTGATGCTCATTCGGTCGGCACGTGCTCCCCACTTATGCTCAAAGCTCACGTTTCCAGCACTCACACGCCCCCCGAGGAGTGCCCCAGGGATGTCGATGTCGCCACGGATCTGCACAATGGGCTTGTTTACCTTGTTTGAGATACGCACGAAGCGAGGGCTTGCACCCCACATGCCCATGAAGAAGAGAGCCCCTTCGTCTCCGATGTAGACGCGGCAACGTTCGTTACGTGTGTCGCTGAACTCGAGCGTGCGGAAGTCGTGGGTATAGGTATCAGGGAGCTTGCCACCAAATAGCATTGAGGCAATCCGCAGGGCCTTGCCACCTTCGAGCACCTCCATTTGTCCCCAATGCCCTGTGCCGTCGTGGTTGATCTCCACCACACGCTTCTCGCCTGTAGTGCCGAAGCCCGTCACGCCAGCCGCAAAGGCTGGCAGAGAGGTGTTAGCAGATCCTGCGAAGAAGCTACGCACCTGCTTTGTCCTCGGGTCGCGTGCCGCAATAAAGTTGGTAAGTACAAGCCCGCCATAGATGTCGGTAGTCCCGTCGGTGATAGATGTTCGTAGGTAGTCGAGTAGTCGTGCATTGTCCTCGATAGCCTTTACCTTCTCGTCGGTATAGCTCTTCGCCTTGTTCGTCGCCTGATTGGCTGCGTTGTCGGCATACTCACGTACCTCTCCGTCCTTCTTCTCGGCTTCGGCTACCGCTTCGCTCTTGGCTTGTCCTGCCTTCCCGTCGGTATAGCTCTTCCCTTCGGTGTGCTTGCTGTCGGTGTAGTTCTTCGCTCCCACAAGGGTAGCCGCTGCCTGGCTGTCAATACGCTTGGATGTCGTCTTGTCGCCAGCGTCAGCGTATTGCTTTGCTCCATTCAGGGCCTCGCCTGCCTTCCCGTCGGCATAGCCCTTGGCTTCTACCGATGATATGTAGTCGTCCAGGCGCACCCAGTGAAGTGCGTTGAATGTCGTAGAGGCCTCCTTAGCGAAGAGTGTAGTCCCTCGTGGGTAGTTCACGCCTCCGATAGAGTTGGCTTCGGTCATCACCCAGCTGTCCCCCACCTGATAGGATGTAGGCTTCTTCAGGTGTGTGGTCGTCTTGCCATCGGCAGCTGCCTTGGCCTCCTTAGCAAGCTGCAACGCTTTCAGGCTGTCGCTGTCTACGATCTCTTCCCATGTATAGGTAGGTGTGTATCTCCAGCTCTTCCCAGCGTTGGGGCTCGGTGACTTATCCAGCGAGGTGAAGGTGTCCCCGATGTGAGACTTCTTGTCCTTCTCTGTCGTCCACTGCGACGTCGGTGGGGTAGTGGCAGAGGGCGCACCATTGAAGTACCAATTAGATACCTTCCCGTCGAGCTGCTCCTGCATGCGCTCGATCTTCGCATTCATTTCAGTTACTCCCGAGAGCCCAGTAGTGAGCTCACCTCGCAACGCCTGCACCTGCGCCTCGGTGTACTCTCTCCCTTCCTGTACCTTGCCGTCTGCGTAGCCTTGGAGGGTAGAAATCACCTCAGTTGCTTTGTCCTCTATGGAGCGTCCCGCCTCCGTGAATTTGCTGTCAGTGTAGCTCCGAGCACCTGCCGACTTGGTATCGACGTAGCCCTTGAGCCCGTCGGTCTTGTCGTCGGTGTAACTACGTGCCTGCCCTAAGATGCCATCGAGTATGGTATCGGCATCAGGACCACCGCTGGCACCTCCTCCTGTGAAGGATACCTTATACCCTCGGATCTCCTTACGTACTAAGTCGATGACGAACTCCCCGTCAGGTGATATGAGCTTGTCGATGCGGAGGGCTGCCGCTGGTATCTCCACAAGCCCGTACAGAGGTGTGAACACTCTGTTGGGTAGCGAGCTAAGCATACCGACAAGCAGGTGGTAGTATCCTTCCTCGCCTTCCATAGGCTTGAAGCCATCGCTGGTGACGAATGTCCCCGTGTTGTCGGTCTTGCTGCATCGTGCATACACATAGAGGTTGCGTACTGCATCATCTACATCCACCTCGATACCTGGTATGTCCCACGTCTTGTAGTCGGAGAGTGGTCGGTCGGGGCGCACCCCTTCGATCCCCAGGGTGAGGTGGCGAATGACGCCAGCTGGTACGGATAGCTTCTTATATATATTCGAGTAGCGGACCACATGCTCCACACGTCGTGTACTCGTAGCAGACTCGACAAAGAGCCACTGCAAAGAGGGGTCACCCTGGAGCAGACGAAGGACACGTGCCGTAAGTGGACTGATGCTGTCGTTGAGCTCGGTGCGTATTCTGTGCTCGATATTCGCCTCGGGTGGCAGGTGCTTAGCAGGGAGTAGACCATCGGAGTCGAGCGGAGCTATGCCATTAGGCTCACCCACACGATCACGCAGCTTCTCTACCTCGGTGCGAAGGCTCGACAGCTCAGCAGAGCCCACTCCGCCACCTGGAACACCTGGGTAAGGGCTTGGATCAGGGTGCAGCTCCGTTACGTCGTTGCGTGGTGCGTCACCCCATCGGAGTCGATGCTTGTCCCACAAGAGCTCCTTGCCGTCGACAATCACATAGTCGCCTTCCACGCCTCCCTGTGGGAAGCGCGAATACACATCAAGCAGCGTAGCGAATACGCCTAAGTTCACAAGCCTTGCTTTCATTATTCCATTAGTGTCTTACTGGTTTCCATTAGTGCCTTGGCCTGCTCGCCATTGCCCAGCGTGAGCGCGGTGAGTGCCCCTGCATAGTAGACCACGGCCTCCCGCAGACGCTCGCAGATAGCGAGCTTACCTTCTCGGATCTTAGGGCGAGGTAGGTAGCGAGCTTTCTCCACCTGGATAGACTCCCCAGCCTCACAGCTGTATAGCTCCAGCGTCAGCCCCTCGGGAGCTTGGATAAGAGCTACCACGGGCTTCTCGGGACAACCTCGCACGCCTGAGAAGGCACTAAGCTGTAAAGCATATCGTGGGTCGTCTTCATAGATAGGCTCTGTGACGTCCTTTCTCCAGTCACTCATACGGAAGGTGACAAGACGCAGGAAGTCGGCAGGGAGCGTCATTACGCCACGGCCATAGCCGACGGCACTCTCCCAGCGGATAGTCCCCGAGAAGGGCAGACCCACGTCCAGCAGGTGGCGTGGGGCATCGCGGTGGACGATGAGCGCAGCATCCTCCAGCTTGCTCTCGATGATCTCCTCGACACTGAGCGTATCGACATCACCAAGAGAGGAAAGGGTGGCACTGGTGTTGTTCTCGTCCAGTGCCACCCTTACCGACCGCTTCAATTCTTCGATAGCGTACTCCATGGAGGATTACTCCTTGTCGGTAGCGTCTGAGCCTTCAGCGTCGTCAGCGTCGTCAGTGGCAGAGGGTGAGACGTCCGTCCAGTTGATTTTTACACCTACGGACTCAGCTGCTTTTTCGATGGACTTACGTGACCTCATATTAGAGCGGGCTACACCATAGTCGGTAGCGAGGGCTTCCTTAGCGTCGGACTCGTTGGAGAAGGAGAGGACCACACCCTCGCTCTTCTCGGCATGGGCTTCTTCGGTCTTGTCTTCCTTCTCTACTGCCTCCGAGTTATCCGTGTAGTAGGGATCTTCCTCGAAGTAAGTCCTGAAGTAGGGATGCGCCTCCAGCTCCGCCTGCTCCTCTTCATCGTCAGTTACGTATGCACTGCCACGCTCCATTTGGGGCTCAAAGGCAATGTGACGATAGGACGTAGCGTCACGGCCGAGGCTAAGGCTAAGGCAAGTGCCTGAGATATATCTTTTATTCATTTGTTCTTCGTTCGTTAGTAATAAAGGAGGGGGCAGACACCAAAGGGCATCCGCCCCCGTCCTTTACAGACACATCACAAAAGACAACGGACACTCTAAGGCTTACGCCTTCTTCAGCTTGAGGCGAGCGTGAGCCTTTGGATAGCGGAGATACAGGCAGGCGATCTCCTGGATGACGGCTGCGTCGGTATTGCGGATACCAGCTGCCTTCATGTCGAGGATATTACGCTGCCATGAGAGGAAGGTACTCTTGACGAGGAACTCGGGATCAAGAGCGAGACCGCAGTCGCTCATGCCGTTCAGGTCGAAGAGCTCATGATGCATGACCATGATTTCACCGAAGTCGGTGATCCAGGACTTGAACTGGAGATCCCACGACTCTACCGACTCCTTGAGGCGGAACTTGTCGCTCTTGATCTTCGAGAACGCTGCGAGCATTTCGCTACCGCAGAGGAGGACCTTGCGCTTGTTCCCGACACCCGTGCCCACGAAGAGGTCCTTGGAGATATCTACAAGCTGCTCATCGGTGATGTCGGTGCGCTTTGATGCAGCGACGTATGTACCGACCTCGATGTCCTTGCCTGCCTGATACCAAATACCGCCAGTGAACCACGTGGCAGAGCCATCCTTTGAGGGGTGGACGATCTTGTTCTTCACACCGAAGAGGTAGGTGTTCTCCTGTGCAAGGCGCATATCGTAGATGCCATCTTCTTCAAGATCCGAGAAGTCCCACTTGACGTTCTTTGCAGAAATCTTGTCGATCGTGGACTGCTCGATTTGGATCATGAAGTTTTGGCAGTACTGCTCCTCGAAGGTGGGGACGTTGTTGAAGCGACCCGTCTGTGCGTCAAGCTCAGCACAAGCCTTACCCATGCGGACGAGGCGCGTATTCTGAGCGATCTGCGGGACGAGGATAGGCTGGCCCTTTGCGTTCTTCGCCCCATTGACAGCATAGACGACGGGCAGGTTGGTGCTGGGGTCACGACCGCAGACGTGGAGGACGAGGTCGGGAGCAGTACCTACGGGGTAAGCGTTACCCTTTTCGTCGAACTGACCCTTGACACCCACGACGCGGATCGTATCGTCGAGCGTGAACATGCTCCCGTCAGCTACTTCCAGCTTGATGCTGGCATCGGTGGTGAGCTGTGCCGTCATCGCCTTCGACGTCGTCGTGGAGATAGGACGCGTACCTACTGAGGGGTACTTTACCGCCATGCTGTCGATCTTGCGAGCTTCGGAGTATCGGCTGATTTGGTCGATAGGGGTGGACATTGGACGGATCTTCGTGATGCGATCGTCAATGGCCTTGGAATAGTAGTCGGGATCTCCCTCAGCCTCACCCGTGGTGCGGTTGGCGATACCTTCGTTGCCCATTTCCTTGCCACCCTGGCCTACGGCTGCACCGCTATCAGTCTTACCTGCATCAGGAAGAGGACCGACGACAGCCATAGCACCACCCCCGAAGATGCCCGCCAAGAGGAGCAGACCCAGGTTTGAGATGTTAGTTACTACTTGCTTCTTATTCATTGTGATTTTGGTTAGTTGGTTGATATTACTCTCGCTTAACTCTCTTCATCTTGCCCTTGTCCCAAATGCTCTTTCGCGTTGCTGCTTCTCCGAGAGCACCCAGGTTGGGTGTGGGTCTTTCAGGGGTTGAGCCACCTCCTGAGAGGTTAGCCGTGCCGTCGCCTTCTTCGGGCTTACGGAGCTTCACGTCGATCTTCTCATTGCGCCCTGCCACGCGTCCCGTCTCCTCGGCCTCTGCCACTGCGTTGTCGTAGCCAATAGCCTTGAGTGCCATTTCGATAGTCTCGCGTGTGAACTTCCCGCGCACCCCGTCAGTGACAATGTTTTGGAGCAGCTCCATAGCCTTGTCAATATCCTCATCGGGTACGCCTTCTTCCTGGAGCTTGCCAATCACGTTGAGAGACTCACCCAGGTTTTCCTCGTACTCCTTCTCGAGCTTCTCGGAGTTAGCGATGCGGTCGAGGAACTTCTGATTAGCCTCCGCGATCTGCTCCTGCTTCTCAGGATCTCCGATAGCGTCGGTAATCTCCGTTCCGAACGTTTCGACGAGAAGGACTGCGGGATCTTCGCCACCAGCCCAACGCGAGATGAAGCTCGCACTGCGGGGGTCACGGCCAAAGAGGCCTGCGATCTCCTTCTCTCTCCCCTTGTATCCCTCTAACTGGCCTTCGTAGTCGTCGTAGTCGTCGTTTACACGACCAGCGAGGACTTCGTCGTCGTCCATATCGTCGTCGGGGTATTTCTCCTTCAAGCGTGCCTTGAGTCGGTCACGCTTACTCACCTCGGCAGCGGGGGGATCTGCGGGTGTAAGGTCCTTCTGTTCATCTATTTCCATAAGCCTCATTTTATAGATGAAGCAAATCTATAAAGCACCCGCCCTAATGCTGTGACATATTGCGTATTATATATTGGAATTGAACCCTCTTCTGCGTATCTTTAAGGCATACCAAAATAAAGGAGAGGGATATGCCAGGTAAAAGATCGTGTTACGAGTACAAGCACCGAGTGCTGCGTGAGATACTCTCGAAGTATCGAGAGGCTACTTCGATGTGCTTTTACATAAACATGAAGAACGTCGTACAGCATGTGAAGAACAGCGAGTACTCGCGCTTCTTCGTGTCAGAGGATAGAGCGGTGCGTGTCATTCAGAAGATGATACGCTTAGGAGGGGAATGCCCTATCAAGACGCCATCGACGCAGGAAATGTACGAGGAGATATACAAGCGTGTAATGCTACTTCTCAATAGCCACGAAGATCTATCTCTCGAGGATGCAGTAATACGGGTAGTCAATGCTCCAGCCCCCAAGCTCTATCTCTCCGACCGCAAGACCTACGAGAAGATTAACGAAGCCAAGCAGCTATGCAAGACAAGACCAAAACGCTAAGCCTCGCCATCGCTCTACTTACATTCGTCCTCTATTTGCTCCCCATCCCACACGACAGCGTAGGTATATACAATGCGGGCCCATGGTGGGGGCGTTTGACCTACTCGCTTTTTCATGCGTCCATCTTCCACTGGCTGGTAAACTGCTGGTGTTTACTCTCGCTGGTGTTCTATATGGGCGTAACCGCACGACAGCTGCTTACGTCCTATATCATTGCGTCGCTATTCCCCGTGGCCACATTGTACGGGCTCTGCGATGCGCATATCCTTACCTTACCAACGACTGGGCTTTCAGGCGTATGCTACGCCCTGATAGGAATGGTAACTCCCCAGGTGGCACGCAAACGCGAGTGGTTTACCTGGCTTGCTATTGGCTTTGCCGTCAGCTGTATATTCCCCCTCATCAATCAATTCGTACACCTTTGGGGCTTCATCGTGGGCCTCGGTATCGGATACCTCACTCAATGCGCGAAGAAGTAGCACGAATACTACAAGAGAATGAGCGACGGCTCGAAGCTCTCCATGCACCATTTAATCCCATCACGGGGTTAGGGTCTCCGCTGGAGCGTTTCGAGCTGCGCCTCTCTGACTTCGGTGCTATGAAGGTGCAATACCTGCCTACCTCGATGAAGGATATACCCCTCATCAAGCGTCTATCCAAGGCAGGGAGCATATCCCAATTCCTTGTTGATAGGTACGGGGAGGAGACGGAAGAGAATAGGAAGGCACTCATTGAGGTGTTCCTCCGACTGAGAGAGAAGCACGACTTTTTCTTTTGGGCTGCGGTCCAGGCGTTCATCAAACGCAAGGGTGGTGGCTCGGACGTGCGTTTCAAGCTCAATCATCCACAGCGTAAGCTCGTCGAGGCTTTCGAACGTCAGCGTCTTGCTGGTGCGCCCATACGCCTTATCCTGTTGAAGGCGCGTCAGTGGGGTGGATCTACGGCCACACAGATATATATGGCGTGGCTTCAGCTGGTGCACCAGGTGGGGCTGAACTCCCTTATCGTCGGGCACGTCAAAGCTGCATCTACAGAGGTTAGCAACATGTTCGAGCGTCTTATCAATGCCTACCCCATAGAGCGACTATACCCGATAGGGGCGTCGTTCAAGCCCAATGAGCCAAAGCTAATCGGCATAGGATCGGAGAGAAACGTAAGGCGCATCCCTCAGCGTTCGTGCAATATCAAGCTGGGGACAGCAGAAGCCCCCGACAGCGCGCGTGGTGGTGACTACAACCTGGTGCACTGCACTGAGGTGGGGCTATGGAAGACCACCGAGGGGAAGACGCCCGAGCAGATCATACGCTCCGCTTGTTCGGGGGTGCTCTACAAGCCGCACACCATGATCGTGTATGAGTCCACCGCTAATGGTACGGGGAACTTCTTCCAACGAGAGTATGATGCGGCCCGTCGTGGCGACTCGCAATTCAAAGCCCTCTTCGTGGCGTGGTTTGAGATCGAGCAGTACAGCCTTGACATACCCGACCGCGAAGCCTTCGCCACAGAGCTATGGAAGAATAGGAAGGCGGACTATGCTGCGAGCGACCGAGCCGAGCCAGGCAAATACCTGTGGTGGCTATGGGAGCAGGGTGCTACCCTTGAGGCCATACACTGGTATATCCAGGAGCGAAAGAGTAAGAGCGACCACGGGGATATGGCGTCTGAGTTCCCCTCCGACGACATCGAAGCCTTCGTCCACTCAGGGCAACGCGTATTCGACATGTACCAAGTGGAAGCGTTGAGACCTACGTGTAAGCCTCCACGCTTCGTGGGTGACGTTGTGGCCAACGGAGCGACGGGCGAGGACGCTATCACGGGCGTGCGCTTTGTTGAAGACCACCAAGGGCTATTCACTATTTGGGAGAAGCCCGAGATAGACCCGGGCGAGCGCATCACTAATAGATATCTTGTCGTGGTAGATATTGGCGGCCGTAGCCGCGGTGCTGACTACTCCGTCATCTGTGTGTTCGACAGGCTCTTTATGATGGAGGGGGGGAAGCCCGTAGTCGTGGCTCAGTGGTACGGGCACATCGATATGGACAAACTTGCGTGGAAGTCTGCACAGGTTGCCAAGTACTACGACGATGCCCTCCTGGTCATTGAGAGTAACACCCTCGAAACCAAAGACCCCAACCGCCAAGTAGACGGAGATCACTCGCACTTCATCCTCAATCAGATTAAGGACGTGTACGACAACCTGTATGCACGCCCGCAGTCTGCCGATGAGATACGCGACTCCGTCCCTCGCAAGTACGGCTTCCATACGAACGTGCACACGAAGCCTATCATCATCGACGTGCTTATCACCTTCATCCGAGAAGGTCTATACGTCGAGCGTGACGAGCGTTGCCTGAATGAATATATCACCTACGAGCGCAAACAGAACGGATCGTACGGGGCTATCCTCGGCAAGCATGACGACCTTCTGATGACGCGCGCCATAGGTTTGTACATCAGCTCCAATACGAAGGAAATGCCACTGCCCAAGATCATACAGGTAAAGACGGCAGAGCAACGACGGGCCGCCAGCAGGCGATCAAAGCCTGTGAGCGAAGCCACTATATAGTATTAGCCCCGTGCCCAACCAACGTCGAGCACGGGGCTAATCATTTCACGTCCCTATCTTAGTTTGCCGTGAGGGCTCGGTGGGCCATTTCTACCGCTGCGGGGTCAGCCATAGCCATAGCCTGCTGTTGCATTTCGGGGCTTATCCCTTCGGGGGCTATGCCCTGCTTCATCTGCTCAGCCTGCGAGTCGAGGCTCTGCAAGAGCTTATCCGCAAACGGGAAGTCTCCCACCTCCAGCAGCTGGTTGAGCGTGATCTGCCCAGCCTTCCATACCTCGAGGAGGAACTCATTAGCCAGCTGTCGATATGCAGGGCTCGAGGAGCTCTCGGCAATAGAGAGGTCGAACTCAATATCACGGATCTTGCGGGGATCATCGGGGAGTAGGCTCGAGTCGTTGCCCGCGATATTCACCACGCGCTTCTCATCGTAGAACTGCTGAATGTTCTTCACATCCTTATATGCCCCCTGGATCGTGAACGCACTAAAGCTGTCCATGAGGTCCACCAGTGAGTTCGTAGCGTTCTGCGTCTGCTGAGCATATAGGCTGGAGCTCATACCAGCAAAGCCTGGCTTACCCTGCAATGCTCCGTGCACCCCTGACACATCTTCGAAGAGCTTGAGCTGGATATTCAGCAGCTCACCGATGCCGATATTCGTGGCGTTGCTTGAGATCTGCTGAGGTAGTACCCCCTGCTTGTTGGGGGTAAAGGCGATCACCCCGTTGAAGCGACTCCACTCTTCCGCGAACTCCTCGATAGACGAATTAGCAGGCACGCTATCCTCGGGGATAAGTAGTACCCCCTTCGCGCTCGAGCGCATTACCCAGTCGTATAGCGTGATGAGGCGGTTGGTATATCGCTGCTGGTCGATGACGTCGGAGACGAAGGAGTGGATCTCCCCGTCGATGAAGGGGTAAGCCTTGAACACATAGGGGTGGCTCTTGTGGTGGTATGGGGTCTCTCCCTCCTTTAGGATATGCCCGAAGGGGCTGAGGTAGTAGAAGTACCAATAATCGTCTACAAACCACGTCGCCTCGATTAGTGGCACGTCCTCCTCGGGGATCCCTTGCTCAGCTGCCATCACCATACGCTCTCTATTCACAGCTTCTACCATCTTCCCGTAGTCCTCCGTCTCGATCTTGTACACCTCCCCGTTGTTGGGGTCGTGGCACAAGTATCGCTCCTTCGTCTCCTTGCGCCATACCTCGATGACACGACAGCGACGGGGATCGCGCCCCGTGAAGAAGTCGTAAGTACGCGCATCACTATACCCGAAGTCAGGGAACTCCGAAAAGTAACTGCTCACGTACTCCCCATCACGTGCATAGCGGTAGATCTCACGCAGGCGTTCGCACTCATCACGGCTTCCAGCGAACTCTCGGAAGAGCGTTTGCAGGTCAATATCGTGGATCTCACCAATGATACTCACGTCCCACCCGCGCACGTCCTGCGAATTGGAGTCTAAGAAGAACATGCTCGGATTGACAATGCGGGTCCAGCAGTCCAGCCGACCCTCACGTACCCCGTAGCTCTTGTGCTGGACCGTTAGCCCGCTGATGACGAACTCCTCCATAGAGCGCGCTCCTATCTCGGTCATGCTATTGAGCTGCATATTGTACTGGAGGATAGTGCTCATCGTCTCTCCGAGTCGCTGCTCGTCTCTGTCTCGTGCCACGCATACGGGCTCTTTCGTCTGCTTGAGGTATGCACCGAGGACGTTACGCACAAGGCGACGGATGAGGTTGTTCTTCAATGGGACGCTACCTTGCTCCATGATATACTTCTCCTCGGTCATCGTCTTGCCGTCCACATTGACGACGTCCTTCCACTGATCCCCGTAGGTGTACCGCTTGCACCGCTCGCGATCCTTTCGGAAACGTGACATGGCATCCCAGCTACGACGCGCCTCGAGGAGCACGCCCATAGCTCGGTCGTACTCCCCGTGATGCTTGGTAGCTCCAACGGAGTCAATCTTCTTTTGCCCGCCAACCTGGCTCAGCCGACGTAGCTTCTTAGTGTAGGTATTCATTCGCTTCTCTCTTATTTCATTTGGCGCAGCTGGTTCACCAGTGCCTTCTTCTGTTTGTCAATCTCTGCCTGTAGCTCCTCTGCCTCCTTGGGGTCGGTAGCCTCCTTCAGTGCCTTCTGCATCTCCTCGATCTCCTTGCTGAGGTCTTCGAAGAGTAGTGCACGTTCATACGACTTGTCGTTCACCAGCTCGTCGAGCTTCTTAGCGTAGTCCGTGGAGTCGCTCTTGCCCTGCTCGAGAGCGCTCTCGTAGGACTTCCCCAGGCGCAGGACTTCCTTAGCCTCTTCCTTGAAGTGGTAGTACGTGTTATTGACATTGCGCATATCGTTGCGCTCGTCTGCTCCGTCAAGGAAGCCTGAGAGGATAGGCACGTCACGCATCGAGAACTCACGATCACCGAAGGCGGTCTCGCTGGACTTGATTATCTGATCGGCCGCTGTGTAGAGCCCACCGAGGTAACCCTTGAGCATGTACTCCAGCTTTGCAGGGTTGATGTTTACCCAGCCCTGTTTGTAGTCGTCGCCACCCGTGATCGCGTTCAGCTCCTTCGCAAGCCACACATAAGCACCGCCCGTAGCCTTATAAGCCTTGGTCCAGTCGGGCATAGCCTTATTATAGTCGGTATCCTTCCAAATAGGGCGGCCCATCCAGCTGTGGTTAGTCTGTGCCTCGAAGAAGGGCTTAGCAAGGCTTGGCATGAGTGCGTGGGTAGCCCCCGAGTCGTCCATGAGATCAAGTGGCATCACCTGAGAGATCTGACCAGCAATAGTCTGAGCCAGCTCCATGGGCGTTTTATCTTCCTTCCCCGATGAGTAGCTCATGCCGAGCTCTCCGATGCCGAAGATAGCGCGGGCTTCCTGGGGTAGAGGGATCTTCACAAGCACGTCTCCTACAAAGAAACAGATATTATTACGTCTTACATAGTCAGGTAAGTTCCAGTATCTGTCATCATCGTCGCCACCAGTGAGTGCTGGCAGCATCGTCTGAAGAATACCGAGAGCGAGGAAGGTGGCGAGGTATGCCGTCCCCTTCTTGGGGTTTCTCTTCACAGCGCGTGCGATGTTCACAGACCCTTGGATAGATACGTTCCAAAAGAGGTATAAGCTACGCCCCGTACCTGAAAGGAGTGCCGCGGCATTACCCAACCTGCTTTGCGTTGTCGCGTCATAGAAGGTAGAGCCTGCTCCCTTCTTGTTGAAGTTCACGGTCATCTCCTTTGCGTCGTAGATAGAGCGGTCGATAGTGCGGCCCATCTGTCTACTCGTCAGGAACGCAGCGAAGCGTGAGAGATCTTCGATACCTCGGTTGGCAAACTCCATAGTATCACCCAGCAATCGGAACGCCTGCTTAGGACTAATACGCCCTCCCGACTCCTTCATCATACGCTCGATCTCCTTCTTATGGCGGTCCATGCTACGGAGCTGCGAGTAGCCCGTCTCACCACCATTCTCCATGAAGAGCTTAAACGCGCGGTGCGTCTCGTTGGACATATCCAGCTTGTCGTGCTCATAGAGGTGGACAAGCCTGTGCATCTGCCCTGCGAGCTTGGCTACGTTGGCGTGGTAGGTCATTGCGTAGGTGGGGGACTCCTTGACCCACGCAATGGTGTTAGCGTATATAATATCTCGGATGAAGTTCTTCACCACGAAGTTCGGGCTGAGCGACGTATAGAAGCCTGCGAGCTTTCTATTCACGGCTGCCCCAGCTCTGAACAGCGCACCGATGTGCCCCTTGGCTTCCCCGTCGGGGTTGGTCTGACCATTCACCGCCATTGCCACACGTGGGTCGCCATTGACGATGATCACAACGTCACGGCCTCCGCGCTTGACAATGATTTGGTGCTGCATCTTCTTATCCTGACCGACGACGCGATAGGGGATAGAGGGCTGCTCGCTTGCCAGCTTGAAGAGCTCGGGGTTTTCACGTTGGCTTTTGCGCATCGCTTCCTCGAACTCCTGCGTCTTGCGGATCACCTCCTCGCTCGTGTCGTTGGGATCGAACTCAGGGAGCACGGCATCCCAGGTCTTAGTTGTGTTGTTCCACTGCACCCACAGCTTCTGCACGCTGAACAGGTCGCTGGGATTGTTCTCTACGAAGTTCAGGAACTTCTGACGCACCAGCTTATTGCGGTTGCTTTGCAGGATAGCCGACTCCATCATGCTGGCGATGTGTGCGAGTGGGTCCTCTGCCTTGCTGCTACGGCCCTTAGCTTTCTTCAGCGTGGGAGAGAAGGCGCGGTCGCGGTCACCGAGGTAGCTATACGCCTCGTCGCTGGTCGTCTCATCGAAGCCTCGCAGAGGGATGTAGTACCCGTACATGTTGCGTACGTGCTCCAGTGTCTCTCTGCTCATAAGCCCTCCTTCGTACTGCTTTGACAGCGGTGCGTCGGTAGCCTTGTTCGTGAGATCCCATAGGTCGGTGACGTCGTTCTCCTGCTCGAACTTCATAACCTCTTCGATAGCCTCCTCTTCGAGCGTCTGAATATCTACGTCGGGGCGATCAAGCAATCCCGTAAGACCTGCATAGTCTCGCTCGCGGTACTCAGCATAGCTCGGTGCGTAGCGTGCGCGGATCTCGTCGTCGGTCTTGTGCCATACGTCAGCGGTAATACGCCCTTCGCGGTAGTCGGCTTCGTTTCTTAGGCGATCCGTATCATTGAGGTACGCATCCCACAGACTGCTTGCCGTGAGCTCCTCGCCCTCACCACTTTCCTTGACTGCCTTGTTGTGTGCATCGACGTCAGCCTCTACGGCCTTTTGGAAAGCCATGACGCGGTTGCGTTCCAGCCCGTGCTTAGCCATCATGTAGTCCGTGACGTATGAGTGGTGAGCCTTCTTGGCAAGACGGCTTACCTCTTCCACCAGGGGCTCGAGTGCCATACGGCTGTATGCAGCGGCCTCAGCTTGGTTTACACTCGAGACTCTGTTCTCACCCATGTAGGCGTTTTGATAGCCCTCGATCTCCTCGATGTACTTAGCATCACCCTTGGCCTGCATGATCATTTCCATGACCTTCTTGAGCGAGAGCATGCTATCTTGGAGGGCCTCCTGCGTCTGATAGCTCGACTTCTTGATAAGCGCATCATAGGTAGCGGCTACCTTTACGGGGGCGGCTGACCCGCCCTGGCGGAAGCGTGCCTCTTCGTAGTTGCCTACGCCCAGCTTCTCCTGCATAGCTATATCCTTAGCCTGTCCCATAAGCCCCTCGCCCTTCTTCATCTGATACGTGCGCCAAAGCATATAGCGAAGTTCGCGGTCGCTGATGTTCCAGCCCAGCGCGAGCTTCACTCGGCTGAGGAGGTTGTAGAAGGCGTTGCGTACAACGTTCCACAGGTCGCGTGCTTCGAGATCCTTGAAGCCCTGCTCGGCAAGCTCTGCGATATACTCCTCGGTGGCAAGGCGGGTGTTCCACCCGTATCTCTTGCTTCGCTCGACAATACCATTTCGCACGGCCTCGTTAGCACCTTCGAACACCTCGTCAAGGAACTTACCGAACTGGTCCTTACCGACAAGCTCCTGCAAGCCCTTGTGCCCTACCACCTCATGGAGGATAGTAGCTTCGACGTCATCTGCGCTCTCTGCATTAGGTAGCACCACTACCACCTGCCCCGTCTTAGGATCGTACCAACCCTTAGCACCACGCATTCGGCTCGTCTCTCTCTCATTACGCCCTTCGATCTCTGCCGTATCGTGGATGACGCGCACGTCCTCTCCGAGAGCTTCCGCAGTGCGTGTAGCAACCTCCTCCATTTGCACTATTGCATTGCTTTCTTCGGATAGCTCTGGATTCTCAAATGTTTCTACTACCTTTGTGGCAAGAGAAAGCTCTTGAGCTTGTTTAGCACCCGCAATTGGAGCGGGGGCGCTGGCAAGATACTCAAGGGCTTTTTCTTTATTTATATAGGTCGCTTTACCTGAATTAAGCCATTGAACAACCTTGCCGTGACTCTTACCGTAAGTAGACGTAAGTAGGTTAAAGTCTATATCGGCACCACCCTTACCCACTTCAAGAGTAACCAGTATGTTCCCTTCCTCTGTCTTGAGTTCTGTGAGTATTGCGTGACTCCCATCCCTATGTGTTGAGAACACTGCAATAGGATGTGCAACAGCTTTCGGCAGATCCAGAAGATCAGACAAAGCAAATCCATGCTTCTTCATCTTCTTGATCACCTTGTTCCCGTATAGGCGCATAAGCTTAGGAGATACTCCGCCTGCGATAAGTTCGGAAGAAGGCATGCCAAGGGAGAAGATAGTGCTATCTGAATTCTCTTCAGTGAGCTGAGCAAGCTCCGCATTGAATCGATTACTAACTTCGTCTAACTCATCGGAGCGGTAGCGCACCTCCTCGTCGTTATCCTCGGACGCTTGATTATCATTACCGATCTCAAGATCTTCGCTCACAAGGCGTGGGTTATCAAAGGTTTCTACTACCTTTGTAACGTTATCCAAGTCGAGATAATCCACGTCAGCGAGATTGGTTCGCTGTTGGGCTATCTTAGTCTTTGATAACCCATCTTCCTGGGGATGACTAGCAACCTCAGCGGAATTGGACCGCTGTTTGTTAGCCTCTCCATCGGATGCCTGAAGTTTTGGCTCGGTAACGTCAGCGGAATTGGACCGCTGTTTGTCAAGCCTCCCTTCAGAGTCTTGAGGGCTCTCAGTTGCATTACTATCGTATCCTGCATTGGATAGTTGTCTAGTGATCCAGCTGAGAGCCTTCTTCTTATCGACCCAAAGCATCTTACCAGAAGTAATCCACTTGAGAATACTCGTAACTCGATCCTTTGGGTAGATACTTCGGATGCCATTGACGTCTATCTCCAGGGATCTTGACACAGAACTCCTTACGACTCTCAAAGCCACCACGAAGTTTACCCCTCTGCTGTCCTGAAGCTCCGTCAGAACGACAGTACTATCGCTACGAGTGCTACTATCAAACACTGCGATAGGATGAGCAATTGCCTTGGGGAGGTTTTGAATGTCAGATAGCTCAAACGGATGCTCGCTATGATACTCCTGCGAAGCCTTGGTGGCAAGACGTCGTGCCGTCAGCTCAATCGGTAAGTTTGGAACGCCTGCACTACGCAGTGCTTTGCTTGGCATCCCCAGCGAGTAGATATGTCCCTTGGGTAGAGTCCCTTCAATCTGCTCCTTCAGCTCTTCATTGAAGCGTGCATTTATTGCATCAGACGTTTCTTGAAGAGACAAGCCTTCATCCCCCTTCTGCATGCGCACCCCTTCGTCTGTATCCTTGACACCAACAGCCTCGTCATACAGATAGGAGAGTTCGGACTCGCTGGGGTTTGGAGCGTCATGTCTGAAGATGTAACCAGCATGTACCACTGACCCGAGTCTCCCATTGCCAACAAGACGAACTCCAGGATACACCGAAGACTCGTAGTGGTGATCACCCTCCACAAAGAATGAGGTTACCCCAAGTCGCTTTGCCGCCAAGGTCATGCTCCGCATCTCGGGGTACCGATATTCAACGTACCATCCTCGTCCATTGGGGATAGACACCATCGCTTGACTGCGATACGTCTTGAAGCTATCCTTTGTCAGCCCTTCGCTCTTGGCATACTTCCATCTGTTATAGAGGTCTTGCTCTACGCGATCCAAATACTTGGATAGTCGGGTGATGTTGACGGGGGACTCTGTGAATGGGTCGTAGTGCTCACCTCTCGTTTCCGTAGAGATGAATGACTGCCACTTATCTTTGAGGGGCTTCCATGCCCCAGCATCAATCGTTGTCCCGTCCAGCTTGTACGCCTTCCCCTTCTTGTACACGTCGAACTGCGTTTTGTCTGCAATGGCCATAGTGCCGTTGCTGGCCACGGCAAACCCTTCGGGGGCTTGGTAGATAACCGTCAGCCCCTCTCGCATTCCATCTGCTGCTACGAACTCCTCTATGTTACCGACTTCTGCGCCAGCCTTCCCCTTCTTGGGTAGCGTCACGATATACCCATTGTATCGGTCGCTGTCGGGTGCGATGACACTTGACGTAGCTGTCTCCTTCTTCGCGGTTGGATTCTTCGTGGGCTTCTTCTTTGCTTCTACAGCATTAGGATTTACCCCACGCAAAAGGTCGCTCATAGCCTTGTCAGCTGCGTCTTCCACGGACTTATAATAGTCCATCCCGAAGAAGTCAGCGACCTCAGTCCAAAAGGTTTTGAGTGCTTCCTTGAGGCTATTGAACGCTGCGAGCACACGCGCCTTTCCTACAAGGTCCGTAGCATTCTCCGCCTTCTTCATCTCCTCCTCGATGCGTTGAGCACCGCGCTTGCCCGAGTACTGAGCAAGCACCTCATCTGCTAAGGCATCTTCATCACCCTTGAGTTCGGGGTATCTGCTTGCGATGTCTGCCCACAGCTCGAAGCCCTTGAGTTGCTTCCGTATAGACTTCCACGCACGAGGGTTTACTCGACGTAGAGCACTCGCCCATAGGTGCGTGTACTCGTGGATAGCCGTCTCGGCCGTTGCGTGTTTGAGGTCGAGGTAGATCTTCCCATCCTTGACAAACCCGTACACCTCTCCGCTGCTGGTCTTGAAGAGGCGCACCTTGGATTGAATGGAGATGTCGCTCTCATCGAAGATGACGAGGTTCTTCTTTCCCCCATCGGCCTCAGAAGAGTTATATTGGATACCAACATACCCGATGGAGTGGAAGAATGCGCTGGCCTCCTTATCTGAGCCAAGGTGCGAAGATACCGTACCATAAAGGTCTCTCCATGTAGTAGGCTCTCCTGCGTCATCCACCTCCTGCGTCAAGTCGTCCTTGCCTTGAGGATAGTCGTACATACCCTCTTCGTCATTGCGAAGGATGTACTTCACAAGCTCCCTCTTTACACGGGCGATGTCCTTATTGCTTGGCTTGCTCTCAAAATGCAGGTAGTTGCTTCCCGTATCATCGGGCAGCTCTGCCTCATATACGAAGCCTCCACCTGCATAGGACCGAGCAACGCCCTCCTCCTCGGTGAAGTAAGACCCCCAGCCGTATGCTTGACCACCTGCACCCTCTCCCATGTGGCTATGGTCAAAGGCCTCAAAGTCTGCATCTGTCCCGTGATAGGCTCGTTGCATTTGCGCCTCACCAGCGCGCACTGCATCAAGCACCACCTGACCTTCAGCTTCGTCCGTGACGACCTCGATACCTGCATCTCGCATCGCATGGACAAGCTCATCTCGGATAGCCTTATCATAGGTGAGCGTTTCTCCCTCGACTTCCTTTACTTGGCTGAGCTCCATCTCATACTTGCGGACCAGCATCTTCTTCGCTCTTGCCTCGTCTGCCAGCTTATACAGGCTTGGTAGAAGCTCACTAAGCCCAGGGGCTTTCATCAGCTCAAGATTACTTCGGTCTTTGAAGCCGATGAGGATAAGGGTAGCCTGCCCATGAAACTCGCCACTATCCATGCCGGGGATTGCACCGCTGTCGTAGTAGTCCTTCATGATAGCAATAGCCTGCTCGGCTACGGCTGTGCGCTCGTCCTCCTTCTCTTCAAGCTCTTGCTTAGCCTTAGATAGCAGAGCTTCCTTCTCCTCGATTGAAAGATCATCTTGATTGCCATCATTCGCTTCCCCCTCAGCTGTCTCCTTTTCGCTATCTTTGTCTACTGAAAGAGTGCGGCTTTGGTTTGAAGCGCTGCCCCCAGTCATTCCGCCTTGCGTGGCTGATGGGGAGGTAACATTTGCAGAGGCGGTCTCTGTAGTAGGAGCCATATTATTCGCGCCCTCCTCCCAAAGCAACGCTCTTTCTTTTAAGTCCTTAACCTTTTCATAGCCCGAGGAAGACACACCGAGATACTCCCCGCTCTTAGATGGTAAGACTAATGTAACCGCTCTCTTCCCCGTACGACTACGCCCCTTCTCTATGGAGAAGATGTAGGTGTTGGGCTTGTCCCCTTCTCGTACGTGGTCGAAGTTTTGCATGATATCAACGACGAAGGCGACTGCCTCCTCTTGAGTTGATATACCCAGCTCCTTTGCATGTTGATTAATGATATGCTGAGCCATCGCCTCAGTCATTCTCATGGGCAATGGCTTGATACCAATAGCTTCAAACACATTGTCCGAGATCTTGACTAAGTCAATGCTCCCCTCATTATTCTCAAAGAAGTTTCCTCCTCGCTTAGCCGCAATAGCAGACAAACGATAACCCTCCCCAGTCGCATCACTCGCCTGGGTGTCCCCCGCTTCGGGGGCTACTTCTTCTGTTTCGGTGGTTACTCCTTCCCCTTCTTGAGGATCGCTTGCAGCTCCTCTTCTACGCTCGGGCGTCCCTGCTCGGCTCTGATCTTGTTCATTGCCGCCAGGTGTTCCTTGTCCTTCTTGTTCCCCGCCATTGCTCCCTTGACTGTTGCCGCCAGTAGAGCTGCTTCCAATACTTCCATCTTCTTCGGTCTTGTTGTCGTTGTCGTACTTAATACTGAATACTTCGCTTACAGCCTCGGCAAGCGATTTAGGCTTTACCTCGCCTTCCCCGAAGAGCGTATCCTCGGAGACGGCCTGCACTGCATCGTACACCGCATTGAGCTTTGCGATGAGCTCCTTCTGTGTGTAGAACTTATAACGGAGAGCAAGCTGTACAGCAAAGTTACTATACTGCTCTGAGTTCACCTCACCCGTGATGAGGTCGCCTGAGAAGCGCATCCACGTTTCAATAGCGTGCTCTGCATCCTCGAAGGTCTTAGCCTCAGCGAATGGAGCATACCCCATAAGGGCGTTGTATGCACTTACCGACGATTGTAGTTCATCGAGGAAGTGCGCATCTGCTGGGCTCTGCTGGTCACGATATGAAACACGGAGTAGTGCCTGCTGCGTGCGCTTGGGGAGGTTGTAGAACTCTGCTTCCAGGCTATTGTGCGCGCCCTCAAAGAAGGAGCGGTACAAGGTATTGCGGAGGTCCTCCTTAGCTTCTGCCGTGATCTCTCCCTTAGTCCCGAAGGCACTACGGAATTGCGTGTCAGAGATGAGGCCCTGGCGATTGAGCCAGCTCAGTGTCTCAGCTGCATTGCGTGTGATGGACTCGGCAAGGCTGAGGTCGTCGTCGCTTGTCCCCAGGAGGAAGCGAATGAAGGTGTCACGCTTCTCCCCGATCTTAGCATAAAGCGTCTGCGGGTTGATACGTTCCACGCCACCGCTCTCGATGTCGGTCTGTCGGTACTGCCCCAGCTCGATAGCGCGCTCGTCGCTAACGTCAGCAAGGTGCACCAGCACGGGGGACTTCATTCCCTCGATAGCTTCGGGATCAATACCGAGGTCCTCGGCATGCTCGACAAGATACTGCTTGTACTTCGCCCCACTGCTATCTCGGAACGACTCCCACACGGCACGCAGTGCGTCGGCACGGCTATTGCCCTGGATCACCTCACCACGTGCGTTGATGGTAGGAGCACCCGTGTAAGCCGTGGCACTCGTTGTGATCTCCTCGGGATTGATATTAGCTGCGATACGTACTGCCGCCTGCTCGCTGACAACGTCGCTTCTATCCTTTGGCTGTGCCTCGGGAATGAAGTGCAGCTGATTTTGGTAGCCTCTGATATGGCTTGGTTGCAGGCTCTCGGCTTCGATGATAGCGTAGCGAGCCTGCTGTGTGTCATTCGTTGCGAACTTCACATCAGACTCCTTGCCGATGAGCGCATCGGAGAGTTCCCCCTGACGATCGACTCGCAAGCCTTCTACCTTAATGTACCCACGTGCGCGTGCGTCGGCTGGATTGTCCTTACTCCATTCAGGTGCGGTGTCCTCTGATACGGGGGTAGCTTCTTCCTTCTGCTCTTCCTCGGGCTCTTGCTCCTCGGTGGTCTCTTCCTCTGCTGGTGCTGGCTCTGTCGTAGGCTCTTCGGCTTCCTGCTCCGTCTGTTCTGCCACGGGCTCGGCTACCTCTCCTGCTTCCTCCTGCACCTGCTCGGCTGCGATTTCAGCGACGGCCTGCCAATGCGCGAGTGAGGTCTCTGCGGCTTCAATACCAGCAGCTACTTCTTCGCGCGCCTGGATCTTACCATCGATAGTATTTGCACTACGGGGCTTGGCCTTCTTAGCTTTGGTAAGCGCCTTCTCCTTGTCGGCAATGGTGCTCTCGATGACTTCAAGAGCGAGGACTACGTCACCATTGGCTGCACGCAACACAGCTTCGTATGCTACCTCGGGTGAGAGGCTCTCATCGTTGGGGTCAGCGTGTGAGGTGCTTTCATTATCTTTGCTCTCAGAAGGCGTGCTTTGAGACGCATCCGTGCCCTCAGAAGCGGGGTCGGACAATTCAGTCCCCTGCGATGAGTATAAGTCTTGATCTACGTCCGAAGTATCAGGTGCGTTGTCGGCGCGCATCCAAAGCACTACGCCTTCTGTAAGCAATCGCTTCACCTGATTTCTACTCTTCTCCTGATTAGAAACGATTACCTCACCTCCATCTCGCTGTACAGATACAGAGGTGAAGTGGTAATGACGACTCCCATCTTCTTTTTCGAATACGCGGATGTAGATATATGAGCTGTCTCGTTCCGTCTCTTGTCCTTCCTTGGCCATACTTGGCTCTTCGACAATAGCGTGCGGAGCTTCAAGCGTTGGACGGATCATGCCCAGCTTACTCTTTCTCCCATCGCGCATCATCTTGAGGAACTGGTTTTCTCCCATGTGAGCATCCCCTATGGGCGTGTGCACCACACCATCCTCGCCAAACTCAGCATACCAATTCTCTGGTGTCAGCTCAAGTTCGGGGGCTACCTCGTGGTTGTTGGAGATAGCTGTAAGGAAGGCTTCGGCTTCTTCTTCGGTCATACTTCGACCGATGATGTCGTTCTCTTCTTCCTGGGTAGGTGTTGATGCGGTGGTAGCCTCTTCGGGAACTTCCTCAGATACGGGCTGTGCCTGCGCTAAGGCTGGTGCTGCTGCGGTCGCAGGAGCTTCTACCGCTCCTGCACTGGTATTGGTCTCAGGACTGAGACGCGTTCCCACTACCACCCCGTCGAGGTAGTCCTTAGTGAAGAGGTGCACCTTCTTCCCGTCGAAGGGCTCATTAAAGTACACCTCGATATTCCCGTCGGCATCCTCCTCATTGGTGACGTAGGCTGTGACCTCCTCACCTTCGGGCGTGCGAATGGTCAGCTCATCATTGAGCGCATAGCGTGGGAGGCCTGCCTGTTCGCGTTCCTCTCTCTCCTCAGCCTTGGCCTGCTGTACCTGGGCTGCATGCTCATTCTCGATCTGTCGAGCGCGTGTGTTGTCCGCCATGCTCTGCAGTTCGTCGGTCGTCATCTTGTGGGGTACGCCTGAGTAGTCCACATCGAGTGTGCCGTCTTGGTCTACCTGTTGGATAGCGATCTGCTGGGGGTTGCCATCAGCATCGAGGAGGTTATATACTGCTCCCGCCTGTGGGGTGATAGTCCCGTTGATAGCGTCGGCTGCTTCCTTCTCCCTGCGTTCGTAGACGGCATTGACCGCTTCGTTCACTGCATCGTCTGCACTCGTGGGCTGCTCGGCACTGATAATGTCGTCGATGCTGGCGAAGCGTACGACGCCCGTCTCGTTGTCGCGCACGATGAAGTCCTTGCTGGACTTGTCGGTGTCGATACGGCCCTCCTCATCTATGACAAGGTCGCCATCCTTTATATGCACTTCGACGTTCTGCCCTTCCGTACCACGGAGGGTGGCACGACGGAGTGTCCCGCCCTTGTGTTGCTGTGAGCGCACTGCCTGCTCGGCTTGTGCTGCCTCAGCCTGTATGCCCTGGGAGACGCTCCCGATCATCCCCTCGTAGGTAGCACGCGCATTGAGGTAGTCCACGTAGGACTGCACAGCCTGCTCGTTGTGCTCCTCTCGTAGCTGTGCCACCTGATCGAGTGTGAGTTGGTCAGGTGCTCCCATCTCATCAAGAGCCTCTGCATCTACCCCGAGACGCTCTGCCGCCTTCTGCTGAGCGAACTCATACCAGCTACGGGCGTGGCTCATTTCCTCTGCCTCGGTCATCCCTGCGCCCTTGTCGTAGGAGTCTGCCAGCTCGTTCTGCAATGGGTCTGCCTTGGTGTCCTCGCTCTGCTTGCGTCGGTACTCGCTCATACCCTTGTAGGTCTGCACTGACTTAGTGTAGTCGAGGATAGCGCGACGCTGCTCTGCGTTGAAGTTGGGGTTAGTGAGTGCGGACCTCACAGCGTCTACCTGCTCCTTACCATCCTGGAGCAGGATCTGTCTGCGCACGTCGTCCCACGCCTTGCGTTGCTCATCCGTTGTGAGCTTACTCCACACTGCACCCTCGCTCTGCCCGATCTGATAGCGGGCCATGCCACGTGCACCACCGCCAGCAAAGTAGCCTGCGGTCTGTGCTCCACTCATCACGCCACCCATAAGGGAGACTCCGAGGAAGGTGTCGATGTTGTCGTCAAGGTTGAAGAAGCCCTTGCCCTTGTCGGCTGATAGGTCCTTGTCTCCAATCATCACAGCGGCTATATCATTGGCCTTCTCTTCGAGGTATTCACCAAACACACCGTTCCATTGCGCTTGCTTCTCAAGGGCTTTCAGTGAGGTTGCGAACTTAGAGGCCTGCATGTTCCCGATGAACTTGCTTGCCTTCGACAAGGTCCATACCCCAGCATCACCGACGCTCCCCACTACCTTCCCGAGTACCGACTTCTTGCCTACCTGCTCGGCTACTTCTGTCCCCGTCTTCCCGATCAGCTTGGTGATCTTGGCGGCAATAGGGGAGGCGACCTTTCCTGCGGCCCACGTCACCGCATCAACAAGCCCGTCGCCCAATAGCTCCGTAGCGTATTCTGCTGTGCTTGATAGTTCGCCCTTAACGAAGGCTTCGCCCAAGCTGTCGCCCTCGGTGTGACCTCCGTAGGTAGTCGTTGCTCGCCCTTCGGCATCCACGCCCGTGGCAAACTGCACGTCACCAGTGGTGCGTCCCACTACATTTGCAGCGGTCTTCATTACCCCGAAGGTATTCGCCATTGCACCACCAGCGACCATCGACCCCACTATCTTAGATCCTCCACGTATCACACCCTTAATAAGTTCCTTGCCTACCACCTTTGTCCCGAAGCGTCGCATAGCATAGCGAGCAAGCCCTGACGCCACGGTCTTCCCCACAGTAGAGAGTCCACCACTCATCGCCATCTCTATCATAAAGGGGACGGCATTCGCTCCGACACTACCCATCTTATACCCATGACCTATGCGGTCCTCGAAGTAGAGAGCCGTTGCCATTTCGTTAGCCTTGGCATCAAGTAGGAGTTGCTCTCCTCGGGTGAGCTGCTCGCCTCGGTCAGCTTTGTCAACAGCCCTGGAAAGGCGTGCTTCATCGGAGAAGTCTCTCGCTCCCTGATCCCATAGTTTAGGATTGATGATAGTTGTCCCGAAGCCTCGGAGCGTTCCTGCGAGTGCACTACGTTCGTAGACAGAAGCAAGGTCTCCGCCTTTCTTGGTGTTGTGGTCAGCTTCTGCGATGAGATTGTTCACGTCTTGCATCGTCCTACGAGCAGCCTCCAGCGTCATATACTCGCTGTCGTTAGCCTGCTCGATACGCGACTTATTCGCGGCTGCGGGGATATTGAAGCCACGGATACCCCAGGCGGTGGGGCTATCAGCTATGGTCACTTCTCCCATCTTCTTGTCGAGGTACTCTGTGCGCTCGGCAAGGGCCTTATCGATTTCGCTTGTCAGCTCTCCCGCCTTACGTCGTGCGTCGCTCTCGGTGAGCGTAGGAGTGTAGATGATATTGGCTTCCTTCAAAGCCTGACGCAGCTTGGGATCTTTGACCGCGTCAATGTTGCCAGCGTTGTAGCCGTCTACCTCCTCCTTGCTCAGCTCGGTGGGGCGGATAGTCTTACCCGTCGTCACGTCCATGAGTGCCTTGGGAGCGGTCACCCCGCCATTGTTGGGATCGAAGTCGGGGACAAGCTCGGGCTGCACTACATTGACGACGTTGCCATCCTCATCTTGTGCTACGTCTCGTGTGGTCTTGAGCAGTGGGACGCTTGTGTCGTTAACCTCCTGCACAGGGCGCATCTTCTTGTCAAGACGCGGGAAGCCCAGGCGCGCCTTGGGTGCATGCGAGGGCTTCTTGGGATTGGCGGGGAGGTCAAACCCAAAGGGAGTAGCGGGCGCATCAGGCTTGCCCGTTGGTGCGAGCTGATCCTTTGGTCGCAGTGGTGTAGGCACTCCCGCTGGCGTTGGCTTTATCCATCCCATGTCTGACTTAAAGGTTTCGAAGTCGGGAAGCTCATACCCTCCCGATGAAACCTTGTCATATACACTGCGCAGGTTTTCCTCCTTGCGCATATCCTTTGCGAACTGGTCAATGTTTGGGACTGAGTAGCCCATGGTCTCCAGCGTATTGTGGAGTCCTGATAGGTTCTTTTGCGTCTTATCGCTTGGCATGAGTTGCTGGTGATTGGTTAGTAGGCTTTGCCCTTTGATCCACTTCCCTTATAGGCTTCGCCCTTCGGTGCTTGTTTCTGTTGTGCTGGCTTCGCTGGTGCAGGCGCGGGCTTTGGCTTAGGCTCGCTCTTCCGTACATTCTGCAATCGCGTGATAGCTTTCTGCACATTCGGGTCGTTGATGTTCTGCCCGATGATCTTGAGCATTTCCTTCGCTCTTGGCTCTGTGTATGTAGCCTTAGACCCGAAGCCTTTCTTTGTGCGATGCTGGGCGCGTACCGACTCGGGTAGCTGGTTGTAGATCTGCCCTATGTTAGCGTCGTTCAGTACGGACTTCGGGATCTCGACACCGCCCAGGTCTTCCCCGTCCTCGTCGTCACCGAAGTCGATGAATACCGATCTGCCACCGCCACCACCGCCTGCGGAGTTGGCAGCACGTGTAGCCATAATCCCCGTGCGTCGGCTCTGCTCGCTTTCCGAGGCGCGGTTGTGTCGCTTCGTTTCTGCGAGTGCGTCGGCTCTCTGCTGGATGCCAGCCATACCCAGCTGTAGACGGAGCTTGCGGTCGGCTTCCTTCTCACCGAGCTGTGCTACCCACTTCTGATATTCCTGCGACTGCTTCGCTTGTGCGAGCTGGTGGTCGAGTGCGGCCTGCTCACGTCGGAGTTGCAGTGCGTCTCTCGCCTGATCGTTATGATCGTCGAGCTGCTTGGCTCTCATGTAGGCTTGGAGATAGGCGTCAGCATCAGCTTTTTTAGCGGCTCGCAGTTTCTCGTATCTGTCCTGCACACTCCCGAGCATTGTCTCGGTGGGCTTGTAGGCGTTGGGCGCATAGTTAGCCGTGGCAACAAGGTTGCTGATAGCTCGCACCCCGTCACCTATTGCTGCGATAGCCTCACGGCTACGCTGGCGTCGTCGGTCTTTCTCCACCTCCTCGGCAGTGGGAGGAGTGAATGGGGTGAGGTGTCGGAGGATCTCCACATAAGATGTGGGGCGCGTAACCTTCTCCTTGTCCGCCTGGGTGAGTTGCACCTGGGGCAGCTCGGGAGTAGGTGCGAGTTGCTGGATGCGCTTAATAGCTGTAGCCCCGCCACCCTGATTGGGTGCGGGGGCTGTGGCTTGTGGTTGTGGGGCAGGAGGGGTAGGGGCAGCGGGTGTCTGTGAAGGTGCAGGGGCGGTGGTCGCCTGCTGCACATTGGCGGGTGCGTCCTCCTTGCGTGACACCTCGCGCCCCGTGCCCTTCCGAATATCGTCGAGCACTCCCATATGATTACTTGCTACTATTAGGATCGAAGGCATTGGCGATACCTGCGCCTGCCTGTGCTACACCTCCGATAGCCTGGGTGATACCCTGGGCTCGGTTGTTCTCGATTTGGTTGAGCTGCTGCTGGAAGCCGTCACGACGCTGGATGTACTGACCCTCGATGAGGTCCTTGCGCTTCGCTCCGTCGGCTGCTATTGCGCTGGCTACGTTGGAGAGAGCCTCATTGCCCGCCTCACGTTCCGCCTGCACCGACTCCTCAGTGCCACCCATGACGGCCTGCACGGCCTGCGCACGCTGATTACGCTTGGCGATAGCCTCACGGGTGCGCTCCATAGTTCGGAGGGCGTCGGCTCGCTGGAGGGCGTCCTCGTTGTATCGTCTATCATACCAGGTCTGATTGTCGCGCATACTGCTCATGACTCCCTGGCGTGCGCGCTTGGCTGCTTTGCTTGCTGCGATGCCCCCGAAGATACTCCCGATAGCTCCGATGCCTGCACCGACAAGGCTTGCGATTGGTAATGGCATATCTGTTTACTGCTCTATATGTTATATGTGGTGCAAGATAATGTGATAGCTTAGCGCGCACACGACATATAGAGTAAAGCAACATGGCAAAGGGAAGAAAGACGGGCGGGCGAAAGCCTGGCTCACTTAACAAGACGACGAAGCTAAGCCGAGAGCTTATAGTGAATGTGCTTGACAAGTATCAGGATAGCGGATTGATGGCGGAGGACCTCGAGTCACTGCCACCGAAGGACCGACTCGACGTTATGGTTAAGCTCATGGGCTTCGTCCTGCCGAAGATGCAGAGCACCCAGGTAGACCTCACAGCGAATGTGAACAGCGCATCCGTCGAGGACGACCTCACGAAGCTCGCAGAGGAGATGGCATAAAAGAAGAGCGAGGAAGCTGTGAGGCCTCCCCGCTCTAAGCTGGTGAATGTAAAGAAAAAGCTGCTTGGCTTTCTTGTCTACAAAGGTATGCGAAGTTTTTTGGTATCAGCTTTGGACATTTGCAAAGCATTCTTTCTCACACTCTTGTAGCTCCGTATCATTTTCGTGAGGTCACGAAAATGGTTTTATCTTGGACACGCCTTGGACATTTCTCAGCCCAAATGTAAACCTATCTAATTTAGAAGGCGGGTATAAAATCGTCCTCTAAATCGTCCTCTGCTTAATCCTTCGTCTTGTATATGCCTGTAATTCAATGAATTGCAAAGCGTAGTTGTACCCAGAGTGGGAGCAGGGGACGATTGAACTTTGCCATTTCTTGAGCCTTGAGGGTATCGGCTATTGCGATGTACGGGCGCATGGTTGCTTCGGTCTTGTGCCCCGTGTATTTTCTGATAACCTCAGATGGTATGCCGAGTGTGAGGGCCTGCACCACGAAGGTATGGCGGCCGACGTGTGAGGTTATGACCTCATACTTTTTCAGCGCCTCCTCGATGCGGTGGCGTCCTGAGTAGCGTAGTCGTGTGACGGGCGCGTTGATACCTGCCTGCTCGCAGACGCTCTTGAGAGTTCTGTTGAGTCGCTGCTCTGCCATTGGCGGAAGTGGGGTGTCCCCTCCTTCGTACTTTGCGAGGATAGCTCGGGCGTGGTCGTTGAGGTTTACTTCGATAAGTTGGTCAGTCTTCTGAGCGTAGTACCTGATGGACGTAGGTGTGATGCTGTCGTGGGTCAGCTTCTTGAGGTCTGAATAACGCAAGCCCGTAAAGCAGAGGAAGCAGAAGAGGTCGCGGGCTACTCGCTCTGAATGTAATCTGAGATCCACGGAGACAAGACTACTCAACTCTTCCCAGGTGAGATATACCTCGGCTCTGTTTGCGTCGATGCCCTTGAGACGTACGTCAAAGAAGCGTCGGTAATCCTTTTCATACAGCCCATGGCCTTGTGCCCAGTAGAGGACGCTCTTTAATATGCGGAGGGTCTTGTCTATTGAGGTGTTTAGGAGTCCCCGCTTCGTGGTGAGGTAGGTGATAAGGCCTGCCACCCACTCGCTACTGATGTGGTCCAGGGTATCCTTGCCAGCATACTCAGATACGTGCATACGTGCCGTGCGTATGTTCGCATTGTGCCTCTCGCTCCAGCTACGTCTCACGCTCTCCGATGCGACGAAGGCGTCAAAGACTGCTACGATAGTGCTGTTGTCCTCGGGGAGTATTTCCTGCGCCTTGGTCTCCTCGATGCCGAGAGCTGACTGCAGGTACTCGTTGTACTTTGCCTTTAGTTCCTCGGGGCTTGGTAGTCTCTCCTCTCCTTCGAAGTAGGTAAAGGCTCGCTCCATTGACTCCTCGACGTATTGGATAGCGCGATTGATTGCAGCGGCTGGTGTGCGCTTATCTCCGTGGCTGGTATTCTTCAGGCAGCGTTCGGCCTCTGCACTCCATTTGCTGGGCTCTGCCCGATGACCAACGGCCACGGTGGTAATGTACCCTCCGTAGCGTATGCGGTAGCGTATCTTGTATGCCGTCCACCCCTTTTGCGGATCAAGGAGGAAGCGGCAGGTGCGACGTATAGGTAGCATGTTGTGCGGGGTTGTATTGTAAAACCATTTCGGTGAAGGCAACGAAATGGTTGTGAGTTGTTGCAGATTATGCAACGACTGCTATGCTGATGAAGAACAACTATTTCCAAGTTGGAAAGAGTTGAGGCTATACCTGGTCTGGATTTTCATCCTTCTTTCTCTTCCACGACTTGTATGCTCGGTAGAGAAAGATTATGATTGCTATTCGGATGGCAAAAGATATGGTATATGCGAGGTAAACCCCTGGGACCCCGAAGTTGTCAATGAAGAAATCAGCGATAAACGGGAAGACTACTTGCTGCAGAATGATGGCAAGAGCAAATAGGCCTACGACGGCCATAGCAATACGTAGCTTTTTGTTCATGTTGTTGGTCGGTCGGTTGGTTGGTTTTATTTTTTACGCCCTCGAGGAGGACTCCTTGAGTTCTTTCAGCTCCTTTAATATCTCCTGCATCAGCTTTTCTTGTTCGCTGAGTCTGTGGTTAATGGCATTAACATGATGCTCCACCTCCTTGATCTTATCTACTTGATAGGATATTGATTTCAAGTTGCTGTTTGTCGCCCTTTCTTTTGCTTCGAAGATCACCGAAAACATCACAGTGGTAGTGAATATAGTCCCCACTATGAGCACTGTGAAATTACCATTACCTCCCATTGCTGCGGAAATAAATGTGCCTGTACCAACAATGAATATAGCGTGGGCTAACATTCTCTTGGCATCAGCCGCCAAAATGTATTCAGGGGAGCTGTCCACACGATGGTCACCGAGGGCTTTGACTTCACGCCCAAGGATAAGGATAAGGAGGAGTGATGCGAGGGAGGATAGAGGTATAGGCCATAGATAGTCCATCCAGTCTCGCATTAGAGGGAAAGAAAGTGCTACATACAGCGTAGATCCAAGGGATACAATACTTAGGATCAAAGCAACCCAAACATAGGTGCTTCGGTACAGGTATGACCTCTTAACGGGAGTTGGATTTTCTTTTGCCATGGCTATTCATATCTACGTATTCCACCGAGAACTTCGAAGACGCGCTCGATCTGTGTCTTTGGTATCTCTTGGCTCTCGTATGCTGGGTTGATGGGTTCGAGTGTATAGTGTTCGCTGTCGCTACCACGACGCAGACGCTTGATCGTGCGCTGCCCCGATAGGGTGACGATAGCGTAGACCTTCCCGAGGAGAAGGAAGTCGTACCACGCTTCGATAGGACGGAGTGCAACTAAGTCACCGCTGTTAATCTCAGGCGACATGCTATCCCCGCGGACATTCATGTAGAACACGCCCTCCTTATTGTATGGTGGGTAGTCTATCATATAGGTAACGGGTGCGCTTGCTGGGTCATCTGCAAACTCTCCGTAGCCTCCGAGGAAATCCACGTCGTAGTAGGGCCGCCCCTTGTCTTCCGTGATACGGGGGAGCAGCTCGTACTCCTCCTCTTCCCTCTCCTTCTCTTCCTTGAGCATAGAGCCTTCGCCAGTGAGAAGCCATGAGGGCGAGAGGCCGTACAGATCTCCCCACTTCTTTGCCTGTAGCTTCCCGAAGGCCTTGCGTCCCATGAGGAGGGCGTTCACGTACGGCTGACTTACACCGAGCTGGGAGGCTATCGAAGCCTGCGTATGCCCAGTTTCTCGGAGATATTTGCCAAGCTCCAAAAGTTTTTCTTCATCCATAACCTTTTGGGTTATAACAATTTGACTTGTTTGATACTAAAGATATAACCTTATCCGTTTTGCATATTACCAAAAAGGTTATACCTTTGTAGTGTAGTCCAAGAGAGGACAACAACCTCGGGTCTAAAAATAGACACCGACAAAGATAACGAAATACAAAACAAGTAGACCTCTATGGCGAAACGAAGAGCCCTCAAGCCAAAGTCTAAGATACTCGCAGAGCGCGCAGATAAAATCAGAGCAGCGTTCGCGAAGATGAAAGATGAAGGCATGGGTACAGAAGATGCCGTGCACAGTCTACGAGTGAAATACAAGCTCGCTCGCTCTACGGTATACAAATACCTACAGGGTTAACAGGCTGTGCACCTGCCGAGGGCTAAGCCCTCATTCCTCCGCGATCTTTGACATACTTGATATAAACAATGGCGATACGAATTAATCTGCGGGTGCAAGGCCCGCGAGTGATTAACCATTGTCGTTAGCCTGCGACCTAATGTGCGCAGGGCGAAGCCGTGGCAGGCACGGAACACCCGAGGCTCGGAAGCCTCCTGACGACACTACATATAATAATAAGAGATACGACTATGACACGTAAGATTTCGATGAAGGCGACGCTCACCTGCTCGCTTATCCTCACCCTCCTCTCCTTCGCCATCTACGCTATGGGCTGGCACTTCAATGATATGCCCCGCATCATCATTCAGATCTTCGCACCTGCGATATTCCCCTTCACATTCAAGGAGCTTTACGACAATAGAGACGGGGATGACTACTAATAGTAAGAGCAACATACGGATTGTTTAGCGTATGTGTATTGTGTTGAGAATGGCGGTCGTGTTTTAAGGGGCGCGGCCGCCACACAAAGTGGTTTTTTTCATTACTGACATTGCTGTTTAGTTAAGTTAAATAGGTAGTCTTGCTCGGGAGAGTAGGGCTACCAAAAAAAGTAGACACTCAGCCGCAATTTCGAGCGGCTCCCCATCGGGCCAGCAGACCCGATAGTTATGAATCTTATCAATCGTTTTATGACGGCAAGCCCGTGAGGGCGCACCCGCCAGCAATGTACGAGCGTGGCCAACTCGGGAGAGCGCAACCACGCAACAAAGTAGACACTCATTAATACACGACACTTATGAAGACAATTCGATTGACGTCGCTCACCATGATAGGTTTCAGGGGTGAGCGAGAACGCACCACCACCTTCTCACCCAACGAGACAATCATTGCAGGGCCCAACGGCTCAGGCAAGAGTCGCCACCTTGACGCCTTCCTTTGGTGTCTGTTCGGCAAGGACCGCAACGGACGAAAGGATGAGGACATCAAGAGCTACGACGAGGGTGGCAGCACCACAGACAAAGCCCCCTGCGAAGTGTCCTTGACGCTCTCCGTCGATGGCGAGCCCCTCACACTCCGACGCGCTTATGTAGAGGAGTGGGTCAAGCCCCGCGGACAAGCCGAGGAGGTGTTCCGAGGCCACCACACCGACTGCTACTGGGACGACGTCCCCGTCAGCGTAACCGAGTTTGGCAAGCGTCTCTCCGCTCTCATCGACGAGACGACATTCAAGCTACTGACCAACCCCGAGTTCTTCGCCTCCCTCAAGTGGGAAGACCAGCGCGCTATCCTCTTCGACGTGGCACACACGCCAAGCATTGAGGAGATCGCAGCATCCTCTCCCGAGTGGCAGGGGCTTTTAGATAAGCTCAATGGTAAGAGCCTGGCAGACTTCCGCAGACGCATCGCAGCTCGCAAGAAGAAGCTCAAGGAGGACGCAGCCAAGATCCAGCCGAAGATCGATCAGACGCGCATCCTGCTACCACAATGGCAGGATCGCAAGACGCTCGAGCCTGAGCTTGCTGGTATCGAAGCTGAGCTTACCGATATAGACAAGGCAATAGCCAGCAGCTCCGAGCGACTGCGCAAGCAGGACAAGGAGGCCAGCGAGCGAGAGGCCAAGATCCAGGAGATCCGAAGTAAGCAGCGTCAGCTCATTGCCGAGGAGCACAAGCGAGCCGACGAAGAGACCTACCAGCGAGGCGCACATCGTCGAGAGCTCCAGCACAAGATCGACGAGACGAAGCAGCTCATCGAGCGAGCCAAGAGCGAGGTCGCCTCACTCAATGGTAAGCGCGAAGTGCTCTCTGCGAATAAAGTAAAGCTCAATTCCGAGGTGCTCACCAAGCGCGAAGAGTGGATGACACTCCACGCTACTATATATAATGGTGAGACGACCTGCCCACACTGCCACCAGCAACTCCCCGACGAGCAGATCGCAAAGGCTGAGGCGGTATGGCAGAGCGAGAAGAAAGCACGACTCGACGCACTCGCGCAAAGCGGAGCGGCTCTCAAAGAGCAGCTCACCCAGTGCGAAGCATCTACCGACAACTGCGTCGCTCTCATCTTACAGAGAGAGGAGGAAGCCGACAAGCTGAATGCGTTACTCATCAAGCAGCAAGCCGAGCTCCTCGATCTCCCCGAAGAGGAAGCAGTAAAGCCCACACCAGCCGAGCAGCTCCCAGGCTACAACGAACTCGAGGAGCAGATCCAGGAGCTACTCAAGCAAGCCGAAAACGCAACGATCGAGACCGACAGCACCGAAGCATACACTGCCAAGCGCAAGAAGCTCTCCGACCGACGCGACGAGATCAAGAAGCTCCTCGCCTCTCAGGATCAGTGGGACGACTACACAGACCGCATCAAGATCCTCGAGGATGAAGCCAAGGCAATCGCACAGCAGATAGCCGACGCAGAGAAGGAGGAGTACGAAGCCACCCGCCTGGCACTGCATCAGTTAGAGGAGTGCGAGCGAGTGATCAACTCACGCTTCCGTGGCGTGACCTTCCGACTCTTCGAGTACACCATAGACGACAAGAATCGCGAGTTCCCCAGCGAGACCTGCCAGCCGCTGGTAAACGGAGTGCCCATTACGGCAGCCAACACCGCAAGCCGCATCACGGCAGGGCTCGAGATCATACGAGTGCTAAGTGAGCACCACCAGGTATGCGCGCCCGTCTTCGTGGACAACAGCGAGAGCATACAGACGCTCCCCGAAGAACTCACATCACAGATCATCCTCCTCCGAGTCTCCGACGACAAGGAGTTAAACGTCACACATATCAATTAAGACAACATGACACCACAGACAATCCAACCAACGGCCAGCACGCCAGCACAGCCCCAAGCCAACACGCTCAGGGGATTCAACCAGATCCTCGCTGACCAGCGCACCCAAGACTACCTCCAGCAGGTGCTCTCTGCGAAGAAGTCCTCTTTCGTGAACAACATCACAGCACTGGTGGCAAACAGCACGGGGCTACAAGCCTGCGACCCGCTGACGATCATCCATGCAGGGATCAAGGCGACCGCCCTTGATCTGCCACTCGATCCAAACCTCGGCTTTGCCTACGTCATCCCTTACAACCGAAAGAACGGCACAGCACAGGCGCAGTTCCAGCTGGGATACAAGGGCTTCATACAGCTTGCCATCCGAAGCGGCCAGTTCCAAGCGATCAATGTCACCGAAGTCAGGGAGGGTGAACTCCAAGACTTCGACCTCCTCACAGGGGAGACCCGCTTCGTAGCCAAGCCCAACCGAGAGACGCTACCCATCATAGGCTACGTCGCTTACTTCCGCCTGACCAACGGCTTCTCGAAGTGCCTATATATGACACGTGACGAAGTCGAAGCCCACGCCCTCCGATACTCCGAGACCTACAAGAGTCAGAAGGCCTGGGTAAAGGCATCCAGCAAGTGGACAACGGACTTTGACGCTATGGCGAAGAAGACCGTACTGAAGCTCCTCCTAAGTAAGTATGCCCCTCTATCAGTAGAGATGCAGAACGCAATTAAGAGTGACCAAGCTGTCATCGATGAGCGAGGCGAAGCGCACTACGTAGACCACGATGAATACGCCTCTGTGGAGGATGTGACACGCGAAGTAGAGAGCAAGACCGCAAGCGAGCCACTCGACTTCGACGGAGAGACGGGCGAGATCTACGAGCCACCCACGGCAACGCCTACCACGCCACCAGCTACCGAAGCAAAGGCAGAAGGCAATCCCAAGGCAGCACAAGTAGAAGCACCATTCTAATATGACTCTCTCAGTCCTCGGATCGAGCAGTGCGGGCAATGCCTACATACTTCGTACGTCGTCAGGGGAGACGCTCCTCATTGAATGCGGAGTCAAGAAGCAGCAGCTACTCCAGTCCCTGGACTTTGACCTACAGCACCTCGCGGGTTGCCTCCTCTCGCACGAGCACGGAGACCATGCCCGCGAGGCCCGCTGGGTCACCAGCCGAAGAGTACCGCTTTACTGCTCCAGGGGGACGGCCGACGCTTTACAGCTCGGTGACGACCCCATGCTCCGAATACTGACGAGCAAGCGAGCAGTGAAGATCGGTAGCTTCTCGGTCCTTCCCTTCGACGTAGAGCACGACGCAGAGGAGCCCCTGGGCTTCCTCATCGAGCACGAAGAAATGGGGAGGCTGCTATTCCTCACCGACTCATACCTACTTAAATACCGCTTCCCCAAGGTGACGCACTGGCTCATCGAATGCAACTACAGCGAGGACCTCATCAAGGAGCGACTCGCATCAGGGGCTATCCACCCAGCGCAGTACCACCGCACGACAAGATCGCACATGAGTTACGGCACTTGCTTACGGACGCTCCGGGCAAATGACCTAACCACCTCACGACAGATACTGCTCATACACCTCTCCGCAGGCAACACCAATGCAGAGCGTTGCCGACAATCAATCGAAGAGGCGACGGGGCTGCCCACGATGATAGCAGCACCCGACATGACAATAGAGATCAACAAGACTCCATTCTGATATGCCAACGACACAGACCTACACCCCCGTCACCATTCAGATGACGCCCGAAGATCTACGGCAGCTCATCATGAATGCCATGCGAGAGGGAGCTGAGACACTCAGAGAAGAGCTGAGGCATCGACAAGAGCCACAGCATCGCACCATCAGCGGACGCAAGGAAGTGATGGCGTATCTCGGCATACGAAACTCAGCTACACTCAGACAACGCATCAAAGACTATCCCGAAGCCTTCACCCAGGAAGGACGATCAACAATAATCCTCGACACGACGATCTTCAACGACCTCAAAAGGAGAGCCGAGAAGATGAGACGTAAATAGTAACACCTCATATATACAATGTGTATGTGCTCCGACAGATATTTTCGCCACGATATTCATGCCAGCTTAGACCTAAAGCTCCGACGACTCATGGCGGTACATGGGGCAGAGGGTTACGGCAACTACTGGCTCATCATTGAGCTACTCAGCCAGCTATCAGCAGACGAAGGCAAAGAGCCTCGAATGCAATTCGACGAGTACTACGTAGCCGCACTCATCCACACGAAGAAGCACTCTATGATATGGTCGATCATACATGACTTCGATCTCTTCGTCATCGAGATGGGTGATGATGAACGCGAATACTTCTACTCACGACGACTCTTCCGAGACTTCCACGAGGGGGTGATCAAGAAGAGTCACACCGAGGAAGAGCCAAGCGACGAGCCAACCACCTACCGATCCAAGCGACAGCTATCTCCCGAGGCCCGCGAACGCATGGCGAAGGGTGGTAGAAAGTACAGACCTACCAAGGTAGAAAGTAAGGTAGAGGAAGGTAGCGAGGAAGGTAGCACCAAGGTAAAGGAAGGTACAGAGGAAGGTACAAGTAAGGTAGACCAAGGTAAAAGTAAGGTAGAAAGTAAGGTAGACACCAAGGTAGAGGAAGGTAGAAGTAAGGTAGAGAGTAAGGTAAAGGAAGGTACGACCAAGGTAGAAAGTAAGGTAGAGGAAGGTAGTGAGGAAGGTAAAAGTAAGGTAGACCCCCAAAAAAGTAAGGTCAATGGGGGGGATAATAGGGGGGGCAAAGCCCCCAAGACTATAAGACAAGAAGACATAAAGAGAGAGGGGGAAAAAGCGACGCGCTTTTCCCCTCCCTCCCTCGATGAAGTCAGAGACGAGGTAGGGAGGTTAGGCTATGCAGTAGACCCCGAGAGGTTCATAGCCCACTACGAGAGCAACGGCTGGCGCGTTGGCCCTAACAAGATGAAGAGCTGGAAGAGCGCGCTGGTCACCTGGCACAAGCGTCAGAAGGAAGAGGACGCCAAACGGCAGTCGCTATTCCCCCGAGCTTCGCAATCTCGACCAACCTACACCAATGCCGAATACCACCCTGAGCGAAGCGCGCCACCGAGCACGCCACAGGATGAAATGGCTAAGTGGATGGCACTTGACCACGACAACCGAGCGGTGCTCAAACGCAACTTCCCTGAAAAGTACGCTGGCTATCCCGACTAACACAACGACACAATGCCATTCACGAAAGAAGAACTGCTTGCAACGCTCGACCCTGTCACCTTCGAGGGGTATGAGCCACGCCTGATGAGAAACCCCGTCACCTTCGACGACGCGTTCGACGTCCTCCTCGAGTTGGGACGACGTGAGACTCCAGCCTTCGACCTATCGCCCGACGAGATCCAGGCATACCGCAAAGCACTCGCCTGGCTACTCGCTTCCCCGTCCTGCACTAACCCCTTCGGAGGTTTGTACGTGTGGGGTCCGACTGGATCGGGCAAGACCATGCTGGTGCGACTACTTCAACGCCTCTCCGAGATCGTCGGGGTGCACCGCCCCTTTTGGAAGTACGACAGGGACCGAGACAAGTGGAGCGTGGCATACCTCCCCCTGCTGTGGAGCAGTGCCACCCATGGCGAGACCCACGCCAGGGACTACACCGCCCACTACCAGGAGACGGGGAAGTACCTCGATGAAGGACGCTTCGTCCTGCACATCGGAGACCTCGGTGCAGAGCCCAAGGAGGCGCAGTACTACGGCTCACGATCAAGCGTCATAGCGTCAATCATCTGCCGACGCAGCGACCAGCACGGAGAGCGACTTAGCCGACCAACAATCATCACAAGCAACTATCCACCCGACGCACTGAGCGGTCCTAACCTCTACGACGACCGCACCGCTTCTCGCATCCAAGGCGACTGCGTCATAGTCCACTTATCATCAACAGACCACCGACTGGCGTCAGCACAGCCGAGGTCATAACCTCAAACGCTTATGCAAGACATCTGCTACAACTTCAACAACTTCGACGAACTCACAGACAAGGACCTGCGGGATCGCATCCGCAACCTCAATGTGCACATCGAAGCACTCCCTGCAATCATCGGACGCACCACGACGCCACGAGCTCATGCCTACTACAGCAAGAAGCTCGAGCAGTGTAAGGCCGACGTCTCCGCAGCACAGAAGGAGATACAAGAGCGATGGCAACAGAGCAAGATGGCACGAGTTATTAGCCAATCTTAACCATGATCGAGCGAAACACACCTCTCGAGGAGATCGTAGACTACGCCTTACAGCTGGTGATCGATGGCGGCATGCGACCCACACCCGCATCGAGGATGGCCGCAAAGAGGTACGACGGCTATTCCCGTCATCACATCTGCCACAAGCTGACGCATCACCCGAGGTACATCGAGCACCAAGGTGGTAAGCCAGCAGGGTATGGAGTGATCCCAGTGTCAATCATCGACGAGATCATCGTGATGCTTGAGAGTACCCCCGAGCTTGGCCTTATGGGGTGCATCCGAAAGTACAAGGAAGAGTCGGGGTGCACTTTCCGCGAGCAAGCTATCGCGTGCAAGTACCGACGACTCACTAAGGCAAATGCCCTGAAAGAGGAAAGGCGCAACGTGTCGAGTACAGACACCTCCGACTGCCTCCTCGATCTATCCCCTGACGAGCTAATCCGTAGAGGATACCTCATCAGAGTAACAGAACAGACAACACTTTAATCACACAGCGATATGAGCGAAATGAATATCAGTGGGAAGGTCGTACAGGTCCTCCCAATCCAAACAGGAACATCCAAGGCGGGCAACCCATGGCAGAAGCAGGAGTTCGTCCTCGATCAGGGCGGGCAATACCCTCGCAAGGTATGTATCTCACTCTTCGGGGACAACGTAGCCAAGATCCCGCAGGTGGGGCAGGACGTGATGGTCTCCGTCGACATCGATAGCCGAGAGTTCAACGGGCGATGGTACACCGAGATCAAGGCGTGGAATGTAGTCCAGGCAGGAGCACAGCAAGCTGCGCCCGCACCACAGCAGGTAGCCACCGCTCCAGCTGCCGCCCCTGCGCAACCACAACCAGCACCCGCGCCACAAGCGGGAGTCGCTGATGATCTGCCATTCTAACAACAGGTGAACATGGAAGACAAAAAGACAATGATCGCCAACCTCAAATTCATGAGTGAAAAGAGCAAGGAGGAAGCGAAGAGACTTATGGATCTTCACAATGAGGTGCTTATCTGCTTGAAGAAGGGCACGCCCAAGAAGCTCTTGGATCTTGTGGAGGCAAGCAAGAAAGAAGGGAAGGGCATATCAATCGAGGACCTTTTCAGGGTCCTCGATTACGATATGATTATTTCCGACGGCTACGTTCAATTCGACTTGAGCATGCATCTCGATGAAGTTTGTGAAGCCTATCTGAGTATAGCTCTCAGCAAAGTTCCAGGATGGAAGCAGGGGGAAAGGGTAGACTTTGCTTTGAGGTGCAAGGACTACGAACTCTTATTGAATAGTTCTCTTACAGGTCCATTGGAAGACCAAGACGCGTGCAGACGACACTTCATCGAGTCGGTCTTATTTCGACTGACATGTATCTACGGGAGTGAGGAGGTGTACAGACCATGGGCAACGACCTAACCACCCGCCCAAAGAAGCAGCTGATCATCGGCATCGACCCCGACACTCAGGGCTCGGGCTGGGCTTGCATCAACATATCCGACCGCACTATTCACCTGGAGCAGCTGACAATCCCCAAGATCGTACGCTTGCTCCAGGAATGGCGCAACGAGGTGGACGAGCAGTATCTCGATACCGACTACTCTTACCGCTTCGTCCTCGAGAATGTGTGGGGGACATCACACAACCGACACATAGTTGGACAGGTGCAAGCTCAGGCAATAGCCAAGACGGGCTACAACGTCGGACGCTGCGCCATGGTTGGAGAGATCCTTCGCGACCTCATCACCGACTACGAGTTCCCGCTCATCTGCCAGCCTCCGCTCCGCAAGGTGTGGAAGGGGAAGAACGGGAAGATCACACACGAGGAGCTCCTGATGGTATGCAAGCACCACCGACTTACACTGCCCAAGCACAAGCAAAGGGCCACCAACCAGGAGGACCGCGACGCGCTGCTCCTCGCTATCCAACACATCGCTACACCTATCAAAGGATTTAACGGATGACATACGTAACACTGGGCCTACTCATAGTATGCGCCCTGACCGCAGCCTATTTCATTTGGGCTATCCACTCTCGCATCCGCCTTTCCGACAGCATGCACGCCAGTCTGAAGTCCGACATCGCTAAACTGATCGAGGACCACGCGACCCTGCGGGACTGCTGCAAGGGGCAGAACGAGGTCTACCAATCCATGGTGGACTGCCTCACCGAGTTCAACTCCCGAATGGGACGCGTCGAAGCACGCACTCGGGTATCACGACCACAACGCACTCCCCGACCTCTCATGGAGAAGGAGGGCGAAATCGAACAACACTAAAACGAAACGGACATGACACGAACAGAAGAGATTGAAATGCTCAAGAAAGAACGAGAGGTCTTCGAGGAGAAAATCAGTAAAGTCGAATGCGAGATCAGCGAAATCCCAGAGAACAAGGTAAGTGGTTATCGGCTTGGTCCTGTGCTGGGGCATAAATGGAGTCTTCAGCATGTGCGTCATAGTATCGACAACAGAATTGACTTTTTGTGCCAAATAAAAGAGCTTATATTCTGTGGATTTACCATGGGTATGCCTGGATATAAACAATGTGTAGGTCTTGACTTTGTCAACGGAATGTGTGAGGCCATAAGTCTGATATCTTACAATAATGACCCTTCTATATATCATAACATCTGCATAGACTCGGTGAGTAGAGAGGACTTCGCAGGACTTCGATTCAACTTCGACATTCGGAATATAGAAAAGACTATACAGATCAATAGCCCGTCAACCATAAGACTCATATCTACGACTGGTGAAAGTGTGGAGATCCCATTTATGGTAAAGCCCGCTTATGAAGATGCCCTCTTGAGTAAGCTCCCGATCGGAGAGATCAATTTGATGATCCTGGAATTCAATAAACCTATCTCAAGGTTTACGCTGAGGTATAAATCGGGAGACATCACCACAGACAACTAACCATGGCTACTCAATTTCTCACCCTGTTTCTCCTGGGCTTGCTTACGTGTCCGACGTCATACGCACTGCTGGAGGAGGACGAGCAAGAGGGGAGGGAGCTCCGTTGGTGGCTTATCCCGATAAGCATCTTCGGGGCAGCCTGCCTTGCGTGGGCCTTCATCACGCTCATTCAACTTGAGAGCTAATAGACACATCACAAAATAGCAACGACTATGACATACAGACTTTACAACGCAGACACGCTCAACCGCTACGCCAAGGGCTGCCACGAGCGGTCGGTGGCTAAAGGCTTTTGGGTCACGCCCGAAGCGGTAAAGAACCTGCGAGTGGTCTCCGACGGAGCGTTTACGAAAGCGTTCCTTTGGTTCGTCAAGGATAGAGTGGAGGACGAGATCGCCGATGCAGTGATACGCCTTCTTGACCTGCTGGGGTGGATGCTCAAAGATCGTGCGCTTTCGGAGACGGAGGTAGAGACCGACTTAGGCGTATCTGCATTCTACATCGCAGGGGAAATGACGCTTGCCGATGCGCTGTGGCCTATCCTTCAGGAGGCGTGCTGCCTTTGTGGTAAGTACGCTCACCGATACGCCATTCTCTACTCCATCAAGTCCCTTGAGTTGCTCTGCGACCACCTCGGCATCGACCTGATGACGCACATAGAGCTCAAGCTCAAGTATAACGCCACACGCCCTGCTCTGCACGGGAAGAAATACTAAGAAGATATAGCTCAAAGCACATAAAACAAGCATGAACAAGACTAAGATGCTGGAATGGATAGGCACGCGACACGTTGGCGTATCATCAAGAACTATGTGGTGCGCCTTAATGGGCGTTGCACGTGACGGGGATAGTTGTTACGCTGGCTTTGACGTGCCGTATGATTGGGACGACTTTTCAAGGTGCTATGACCTTGTGGAGTATGGGGAGGTCACGAAAGAGGAGCTTCAAAAGGTCGTTGAGGCATTCCCCTTTTACAAGCCAATCATTGACCGCTGGGATGACCTTGTAGAAGCCTATCTAAGTCCAGGTGGCAAGGGAGTGTACCGAATCCTTGACAGCGTGTATAGTGAGGTAATGGGGCTTAAGGGCTACGTCAATCTGGGCGGTGGACTTTACAGCAAGCAATTATAACACCTAATACAGAAATAAGCTATGACACAGTCAAACATCATCGACCTGCTCATCATCGCCTGCGGTGGGCTACTCGTGTGGTCAATAGCGACAACGCTAACGCTGTGGTATGAGCGAAGGGGTAACGGCAAGAACAACGAGGTCACCCGTGAGCAAATAGAGGCACAGCTGAGAGATCTTGAGTGGGTGGACTTCGGGAAGGGTGACATACGAGCGCAGACTGGGCTACCCCTCGACATCTGCATCGACGAGTACGGAGGAAAATACATCGCCACTGCCAGCCAAACGCCCTTCACGGAGAACTCCGTCGTACGGATTGTTCCAACCATTGACGACGCCAAGAAAGAGATCAGAGCGTGGCAGGTGGAGCAGGTGTACCGACTATTCAAGCACGACTAACTAAGATGGATATGACGATCGAAACATTCGCTCTCCTCTCCTTCATCGGCTGCCTTGTCCTTGGCGCAGGGTGCGTCACGCTCTTCATCCTTTGGGTGGCTGAGGGGAGGGAGGCGGAAGACCTCCGCAAGTCCAAGGAGGAGCTACGAGATAGTATGGCCAGCTACAACTACTATCTCTACGAACAACTCAGGAGCGCCAAGAGTGAGAATGAAGATCTGCGTACATATATCTACCGCCAACAGAAGGAGCAACAGAAGCAAGACAACTAATCACGAGTGCGCCCTGCTGGGGTCAAGCCTCCCCTGCTATACACCTCCTTGGGGAGATCAGCGCAGGGCGCACTCTAACAAAGCAACGACATGAAGAGACAATACCCACTAAAGAGAGGCCCTAAAGGATGCTCCCTTTGGTACTACAGGGGCTGTGTTATAAAGGGCTTCCGTCACTGCCGAGGGCAAGGGCTGACCGAGAACCCCAATGCGACCCCCTATGCAATATACAAGTCGCAAGAAGACTATGATGAGGGCGACGCTGACGACATGGCTTCAGGTCTTAAACAAGCAATCTGCATCGTCGACGAGATCATAGAGAAGGAGAAGGAACTATCACACTTTAACCTCGAGGAGAAATGACACGTGAAGAAGCTCGTGAGCTGATCAAAGAGATACATTGGGCGGAGTCGCCATACACTGGGTACATATACACAAGACTGCCACATGGGCTACATGCATACTTTGTAAGGGTCGGTAAAAGGCGAACAGTTATCGAAGTATGGAAAACAGGGGATGATAAGCCAATGAAGAAGATATATGGCGATATAAGAAGGTCGGAGCAAAAGCTAAGGAAGTTAGCTATAACATACATGGTAAATAACGAACTATGACGCAAGAAGAACTGAACGAGATGGAGCGCTTCGCAGCCATCTTAAACTCACGACTGGAAGAGGTCACGGACAAGTATGAAGATATAGACGACCGCATCAAAGACCTTGACGAGGAGCCTGTAAGGGATATATGCAGGGTTATAGACAAAATACAAGAGGAGTATAACGAGCTGGACGACAAGCTCACCGACCTAAGCGAAGCGGTGGAGGAGTTCACCAAGGCAATACGCAAGATGAAGAAGGAGGCACAGCTATGACACAGAAGATAGCACCCACGCTAACGTGGGAGGAGAATGAGAAGGGGGCGCTAATCGGAACAGCCACCCTCGACAACGGAGCTATTGTGCAATACAAGTGCATCAATATGGGGGACGACGACAACCCAAAGTGGGTGCACCTGCGAGCAATGTGCAGCACCAATGACAGGAGATACAAAGGTGACTACGATCTAAGCGTAGAAACCGAAATAGAAGGTAGAGAGGATGCGCAGACACGAATGCGCTCTATCCACCTATGTATGAAAGACCTAAGAGAATTAGTGAAGACACACAGATAGAAAACTAACACAAACTAACATGGATCTATTTATCGCACGAGTATCCTACCATAACCTGGAGGACAAGAAAATCACCGAGACCTACCTCGTCAATGCAGCCTCCTACACAGAGGCCGAGGCACGCACGCTGGAGTACCTCGATGAGCTCACACCATCACCAGTGACAATCAAGAGCCTAAAGCCGTTAGGGGTAAACGACACAATGGGGCTGGACGTGGACAGCACGTCTGCTGGCTACTATATCGTGAGTGTCGTCGATGAGGTGGACGGAAAGAAGGTGACTCGCAAGACGCTTGTCAAGGAGTTGTCAATCATGGAGGCCAGCGAAATGGCAAGCGACGGACGTATTCAAGACGTCACCGACGCTCGAGTCCTCGACATTGTAGACATCATCAAAGCTGCATAGCCATGAAGATCTCACACCCTCGCGTAAAATGGACAACGCTCCCTGGAGGATCTCAATTCGGCTTCGACGAAGCTACGCACACTCGGTTTACGCTTCACGGCCCAGGGCTAAGCATAGAGTTTAATGGGTGCTTCTCCGACCGCTACGGCAAGGCGGTTGCCGAGGCGTTCCTCGATGCACTGCACAGCACCCCAAAAGAGTAACTAACCCAGCCCCCTCTCTGCTACGACAAGCGGAGAGGGGGCTACTTCAAAAAACAGAGCTATGAACCTACTATCACTAATCATCGACCACATCCTCGGGCGTCGCTACTACGCGAATATGGTCTACCATATAGGTACGCGCAACTGCGAGATAGCCTCACGCATCTTCGAGACAAAGGAGGACGCGAGGGCTCACCGAGAGACCCTTGCGTCGAACAGGTCGTTTAACTTCATCAAGACGATCTCATTCCGAAGCCGCACCAAGATAACCAACTTCCAACCCTATGTTTAATAAGCTACTCGATCAGCGCAAACGCCTTGTGACCATCGACTCGCGAGACTCCTCAATAACACTATCACCTCGGCTACTGCGAGAAATGGGAGGGGAGAAGGCTGTCGGCAGACGTATGCTTGTATTCTCGATACCATCGAATGCCACCTACGGCTTCTCCTTCCTACCCGAGGTTGCCTCAGATGCCCAGGTCAAAGCCGCGCCAGTTCTCCAGTACAACGAGAACACCAAGACTCACGGCTTCGAGAGCCTGACACCTACGGCTGCCGCTATCCTCTACCGCTACGACATTGAGGACGAGGTGGCCCAGCTCTACGTCAAGCGTCGTCAGATAGCCAGCACCACCTACTACGAGATCCAGCCACCACGTAAATAGAGATAGAGTATGCCTACACAGATACGAGAGATCCGTTACCGCGGCTTCTCCACAAACCCCGACGACTATGCAGTGCCCGACGGGGATCTCGAAGGGGTATCAGGTCTTGTCCCCGAGGATGAGGCCTTGAAGCCTATTCAGCCACCTGCTGCAATCTTTGACCTCCCGAAGGGCAAGACGATCGACCACGTGCACGTGACCCCGTCATTTCGGCACTATATCCTTCGAGATCCTGAGACGGGAGAGCTCGCATACACCAAGGACGGGGGGACATTAGTGCCACTCGATAGCGTGGGCAAGGACATCATGGAGATACAGAGCGTCGGTAATACGCTCCTGGTGCTCACCCCGACGGGCATGCACTACTTCCTTTACAAGGACTCCACAAAGGGATACATACACCTGGGGGATCAGATACCATTCCCCAAGGTCTCCTTCGCTCTCAAAACTAAGGAGGTGGTAGTAGAGGAGAACTTCGATAGGGGGCGGGATCGCGAGCAGCAGCTGGCGTCGCTACTCAATAGGATGCGCGCCAAGCACTACGACAAGGAGGGTAAGTTTATCTTCCCCTTCTTTATTCGCTATGCTCTCAGGCTCTATGATGGATCTACCACGATGCCGTCGCCTCCCGTGCTGATGATACCGAATACCTGCAATCGGTTCATGTTCAGCGGAGGCAAGATGAAGTTATCCTTAACTGTGAGTGACCTCTCTCACGCGCTTGATGACCCCGAGGACTACAAGCGCCTGACCAAGTGGGGAGACATAGTGAAGAGCGTAGACTTCTACATCTCGTCACCTATATACACCTGGGATCAGGAGCACCCACTCACAGGCAACGGCTCTGTGCTTGATCCGCTCGGCCTTATCCTTCGTCCCTTCTCTATATCCAAGGCTTACTCAGGCTTCACCCCTGAGATACGTGGCACGGGACGATACCAGCCGTGGATCATCCCTGGCGAGTGGGAGGTGAATATCTTAGACCCGACGGCATGGCACGACAACAAGTGGTACGCCCTGAATAACTCCGAGCGAGTAGATGCTCAGCTGAGGGGTGTCAGTTCATTCTACCTCATCAAGTCTGCCGAGATCAAGCCTGGTGTTATATCGCTAAGCCATGAGCTGGATATGCGCTTCGACAAGGAGGGCTTCCTGGAGAATATCGCCACGTATGAAACGCTCACCGACGACGTGAAGTCTCACCATAAGACCGTGCCGACGAGTGCGTATATCTACAACTCGCGCCTCAATATCACGGGCCTCTCCGAGCAGCTACTCTCACAGAGTGACCGCTGGAGGATATTCCCACACACCACTCCAGTGGCGAGCCATTTCTTGTATATGTTCTTCGTCCTCAAAGCCGACGACGGGGAGGATGTATATATAAGTGCTGGCGTATATTCGAGTGTCGACGTAGACAGGCTACTGACATTCGTCTATTGCCCGGATCATAGAGCCTACAAGATGGTAGCATATAAGCAAGAGGCGGCTGGGGGGACCTGGGTGTACAAGAAGCTGGAGCGGGATCTCTCCAAGCATAGCTTCCTCTCAGGCTCTTATGCTATGGGGGGGCACCTGGCTCCACTCGAAGGGTGGGTGAGTTCGACGGAGCGCGATCTCCGCGCATTCGAGGCTAAGGTGCAAGCAACGTCTAAACGCACCTTCCCGCTACCCAATAAGGTGTACACCTCGGAGGTGAACAACCCGTTTAACTTCCCGACGCGTGGGGTGAATTCGATCGGAACGGGTAAGATCCTCGGGATCAGCGCAGCCACGAAGGCTCTCTCCGCTGGGCAGTTCGGTCAGTTCCCTCTCTATGCCCTGTCCACAGATGGGGTATGGGCTCTCGAGGTAGCCAAGGACGGGACATATACCGCCAAGCAGCCGATCTCACGTGACGTGTGTATCAATCCAAAGAGCATAACGCAGATCGACAACGCTGTGCTGTTCACCAGTGAACGTGGTATCATGATGCTGTCAGGATCGCAGTGCGTGTGTATCTCCGACTCGCTCGACCCCAACCGAAGCACCTCATTGAAGAGCCTGCCAAAGTCCGACGAGCTGTCCAGGGAGGCTGGCATACCCAAGGAGCAGACGGACCACCTACCGCTCAAGGACTTCCTCGCGGAGGCGGAGATGATCTACGACTACCCCCGTCAGCGTCTGTATGCCTACAACCCCAAGACGTCGTACACATACGTCTACTCGCTCAAGAGCAAGCAGTGGAGCACCACGCCTACCGATATTCGCAAGGCGGTGAACTCCTATCCGCAGACGATAGCCGTGACGAAGGACGGGAAGGTAGTGGACTATTCCAAGATCGACCCAACGAAGGGCATTCGAGGGTTGCTGGTCACGCGCCCGTTGAAGCTCGGAGCACCCGATACGATGAAGACCATCCGCTCTGTAATACAGCGTGGGTACTTCCGCAAGGGCCACGTGCGAACAATCCTCTACGGATCGCGTGACCTCTACGAGTGGCATGTGATCTCATCAAGTGCGGACCACATCCTGCGAGGTATCAGCGGTACTCCTTTCAAGTACTTCAAGGTGGCCTTGCTATGCCAGCTCGACCCCGAGGAGGCGATCTTTGGGTGTACTATTGAGTACCTACCTAAGATGACAGATAGGCCACGATAGAGCTCTCTCTGCAAAATGAAGCGGGGGCAGTTACTGAGAATACCTCGGTAGCTGCCCCCGCTTTTTATTTATACCATTCACACCCTATCACTAATCTTGGGAGAGCGGTAGTGTGACGTCTTATACCAATCACTTTCATACTTATATCGAGCAACTGCTATTGTCTGGCTTATCCCTTGCAGCTTAGCCTGTTTTGCTATTCGTGTAAGGATAGCCTCCCTATTGATGCTTCCTGCAGATTGACCGATAATAGATGACCATACTTCTTGTGGAATGAGTGTATCTCGAGCAAAGCTATTAGCCTCCTTTTCTCGAGGGTCATTGCTATAATCACACCCATAAATAGCAATGAAGGATTGGCCATCGGATAGATGCCTATCAATGTGGCACAGCTCATGCAACACATCAAAGGCAAGCTTATCCATATCATCACAGCGATAGGTCACTGATATCACAGGTGTGCCATTGATCATCGTAGAGTAGGCATCCACTGGTGCCTTCTCCAGCTTGGGTACATGTAAGTAAGCGATGCCATGGGACTCCAAGCATTTCTGTAGTTCATCAGGAATGAGAGTGTTGGCGTTAGCCATTTGTGCTATCTTGGTTGCCGCCTCGAGAGCACCCCCTGGCTGATAACCTGATGGAAGCTTTGCCTTATGAATTGCTATCAGATTCAGGATGATCCATGAAAGCATATTCTTGTCATCAGACGTCCGCTTCTCGCTGTGCTTATAGAGACCGCAAACCTGAGCCTCTACCTCCCTTAAGTCAAAAGGTAGAAGCTCCTGTAGCTTTGATACCCGATCAATGACTGACAGAGTGAGCAGATTGAGACGCTTATAGATCAGCTTGAGGTTGAAGATTGCAGAGCAGGAGTCCTCGTAGGACACTGCTTTTCGTTCTTCTGCTGTGCGCTGGTCAATCATTTTGATGCTGTAATTGTAGCTGGCCTGCATCTTCATCCAGAAGCTATAAGATATACCAAGTGCCTTCTCCAATTTGAGGGCCAGATCCTCGCCTATATTTCTCTTACCTTTGATTACTTCGCATAGCAGAGAGGGGGTACATCCTATTTTATCAGCAAGATCCCGTTGCTTGATAGCGCGAGCCTGTAGCTCTTCTCTAAGAATCTCACCTGGATGGATAGCGCGAGCTGGCGTAAGCTGCTTATCTGTTTCCATAGTGTGTACTGTCTATTTCTATGATTTCTACTACGATGCCGTCTTGACTTTCGGTGAATAGGAGACGCTCGACACTTCCATTGAGCAGGCGAACCGAGCTTTGCCCGCTGTACTTGTGCTTGAGTCGCTCGTAGTGCAGGAAGCTAAAGTCATTCAATTCATCACTATTCGACACTTGTTGCATTACCTGAACTACACGTTGGTAGCCTTGAAGGAGCTTTTTGTTCCTCTGAATTTTCTGATACCTTCTGTCTTTTGTCTTACCTGTTTCAAAGAGTTCAAGGAGAGCCGAGCTGGCAAATTCTATTTGCATAAGCGGAGGAATGATTTCCCCACAAAGGTACAAATAAATTCACAAATAAGTGAATTGTTGTAGCGAATTTCATCTTGTGCTTATACGAAGGGGCTCATCTTGCGTCGGATCTTCCCTGTGCGTCGTGCCATAGCTCGCGTGACCTCTTTCTTGGCTATCTCAGCCTTCTCGAGCCACACATTAAAGCTACTATCCCCGATGAGCATCAGCCACTCTGCAAAGGCGCGGCACACAAGGAACTCGTGTATCCAGTTCTCTGCATAGGTGAGTGTATGCCGAGATATGAGCGAAGGCACAATCATATTGAGGGTATACTCCTCTCGCTCGGTGTCGAGTATATCGTCACGCTGGTGTATCTCGCACCCGCAGCCGAGGCCCTCCAGCAGCGGGGAGCGCGTGTAAGGGTAGAGAGCTTCCTGGATCTCACTGAAGGAAAGGTCCAGCACACGCGCGATACGGTCCACATTCCCCTCTTCGCCAATATCAAAGGTAAGATGATTGTCTACGTCGGGTTGCTTGTCCGACTTAGCTACACCATAGATATAGGCGATGTTGCGTATATCGTATATGAGCTCATCTGTGTAGAAGGTGAGCGTAGCCCGCTGGTGATCTCCGTCGAGGCGTTCCGTAATGAGGCGGGCGTTAAGGTCATGAAGGTATGTTCGTCTCTCCATTATTCGTAGGGGTTAGCTGGTCGGGTAGGGCGTATGCGTCGCGATGAAGCCTGCTTCATCTTGTCGAGGTCAGCTTGTGCGAACTTGCTGTATGCACTTGCCATTTCGTCCTTCATCAGTGCATACCACTCTGACAGGCACGTGTGGACCAGGTAGTGGTGGATAGACTCCTCTATATCCTTGACTGCTGGGAGGAAGAAGTTGTCGGGGAGTCGTAGCGAGAAGGTGAGGGCCTCTTCGTCCTTTGGCACATTGTCTACGGACGTCGCTGTATTCTCCTCTGTGAGGTAGAGGTGCAGACGCTGGCGCAGGCTTGCGTCGGATGCTTTGACCGCACGAAGGATAACCTCGCGGCTCTCTCCCTCTACGTCAAGCTGGGAGAGGGATACGGCCCGTGCGTCTTTGTCTTGCGATAAGTCGGCCTCCCCAAGCAGGTGCGCTTGCAGGGCCACCTGGTAGTAGACCTCGGGGAGCTTGATAGTAATAGTTACATTCTGCATATTGGCTTAGGCTCTTGTGGGTGCAACGGGTGGCCGCTTGTAGTGCAACTTCTTTAGCATAGCGGAGAGGTGTGTGCTCGCCTCCTCGGCAGCTGGCGCGCTCCCCTCGGGATAGCTTGTCCGATACCATTCCGACAGCACGGCCATAGTGAGGTAGCTATGTATGCCAGCTTCTATTGCTGGGATAGCTCCGTCATCGAAGCGGGTGCTCACGCTGAGCTTCACTACGAAGTTCTCTCCCAGCTCTACCGCACGGCCCACCGACAGGGCGGGGTACTCCTTGATGTACCCACGCATCCCTCCTATCAGGGCGTTCACCGCTTCTCTCCAATACCGCTCCAGGAGCTCACGGCTGCTATCCGTAGGGAGCAGTCGGTCGTATGCTGTGGGGTCTTTGTCGATGAGCTTTGACGCTTGGTAGCTGGCACTCTTCTTGACCTCATTATACACCAGCACCTTGCTTACATTCAGTGTGATCTCTTTCATATCCTTATCCTATTAAGCCTCGGAGCAATGGTAGCCACAGCTTCCTCGACACCCACGCACCGAGGGCGAGCGCAATAGCCAGCAGGGGCGCAAAGGCTTTCAGTCGCCACGCCTGCCACGAAGTTAGCTTGGCGGGGACTTCGACGCGTCTTGTAATGGTCTGCACTATACGCACGCTATCGACACGACCAGCGTTGATAGTATCGTGTACAAATCTCTCGCGGTTGCGATACACGACCTTGTCCTTGTAGATGGTATCGCCCGCCATGCGCTCTGTGACATACACGCTGTCGTGGATATACACGCTATCCAACCTCCAGCGATCACGCCATTCTACTCTCCCACGCCACTCCGTGCGGGTGTGCTCGATCGGGAGCACACGTGGCGAGCAGGAGGTCAGGAAGTAGCCCAGCAGAGCAACGGCTATAATCACAAGGAGCGTCTCACACACGCTCAGTCTATTTGTTTTCATCGTAAATCTGTGTTAAGTCTTTGATAGGTAGCCACAGCTTGCTACCTTTGTAGGAGAGAGTGCTGGGGCTGGAGATTGGCTTTCAGATTTCGTACTCGTTTAATCCTATCCAGCCACGCCTCTCTACGCGCCCTGCCGATTGGTGGGGCGCACTTATTTAGGGCTGAGCCTCGCCTGCCACAGCTTCCGCCTTGGCCTTAGCCTCGTCCTCGGATATCCACTGCGCTTCTAAGGAGAGCGCCTCATCCTCGGGCGTGAGTGCCCAAAGGTCGGCAGCCGCTTGGTCAGGGCAGTATAGGTAGTAGCCTATTAGTCGGTGGCTTCGGTTCACATATGCGAAGCCCTCGGGTACGATTAGTTCTATCATATCCATAGCTATCTAAAATTAAGTGTGAAGCCCTTGGCAGATGCCTTTTGGCTGTACTCTCTTGCCTCGGTTGGGTGTGCCGTCTGCCACGATCTCGCAAGTGTGATGCTCTTGCCCGTGACCTGCTGGAGGTTCTCCACGAGGTACTTCACGCTCTCCGTGGAGAGGTTAGCGCACGCGGAGAGGTCGAGGTCTACCTTTAGGCCTTTTATGCGCACCTCCTCGAGTGACGAGCAACTGCCGAACATGGAACCCGTTACTGTCGCTCTGGAGAGATCTATCACGCCCGTTACATCGGCGAGCATAGAGCAACCACTGAACATATACTCAGTTGTCGTCAGATCTCCTCCTGCCACCTATTGTCGCAGTCGTCAGCGATTGGCATCCTTGGAAGATAGAGCTGACGTCTGTTGCTTTTGGTATGCCACCTATCGTAGCCATTTCTAACGCTGAACAGGACGAAAAGGCCGACGTAGCGCTCTGCGCCGTTAGGAGGTCTGGCAGTGAGACGTTGGTCAGAGCGGAGCAACCGTTAGCAATGGAGGATATGTTAGCTGCATTTTCCATACCTCGCACCTCGGGCAGCTTTGTTAGGTATGGGTTGTTTGCAAAGCAATAGCTAATATCTGCTGGTCGATAGCTCTCGGAGAGTTGCATCGTCGGGAGCCATGCATCTTTCCATGCATTGAACTGTTGCAATTTAAATATGGTCGGCACGTAGGCCGATAGTTCTCCGATCTTCGCCTCCAGCGCGTCCAGTCCGTCGTCGTCGGTGACCTGCGCCCCCTTCGCTCGCAGGGCATTGATTATGTTGCGTCGGTGGCTGTCAA